>Ga0315338_1000442_pt1 | contig 97740 bp, 96 predicted proteins | sample ASW8metaG_FD_204518 | JGI IMG/M metagenome (GOLD analysis project Ga0315338, IMG submission 204518) | Ammonia-oxidizing marine archaeal communities from Monterey Bay, California, United States - ASW #8 | ecosystem: Environmental > Aquatic > Marine > Coastal | place: USA: California | collected...
AACATCCGAACGTACAACACGGGCGCCCGGGGCGGCGCCCACGAGCGGCGCCAGTTCACGGGCCATACGCGACTTGCCGCTGCCCGACAATCCGCCCACGGCGATCAATCGCGGCGGCGGCGGGCTCAAGTAATCCAATGCCATGGCCAAGTAGGCTTTTGCCTCCTCGGCGCGGCGCGCGCGCTGACCGGGATCGGAAAGCATGGCTGCCTGCGCCGCATCGACATGGCTGCGGATTGCCGCGCGCATGGAAAGGAAAAGGGGTAGGGCGGACAGGACGCCGGGGCTTTCCGAAACCTCACCGGTAACATCCAGGTATCGGTTGAGCGTGACATTTGCGAGCCGGCGCTGCTTTCGGTAATCCAGATCCATGAGCAGGAAGGCCACGTCATAGAGCACATCGATCTCGGCAAAGGCGGGATCAAATTCGATGGCGTCAAACAGTGTTGGCCTGCCGTCCACCAGACAGATATTCCGCAAGTGTAGATCACCATGGCAATGACGCACGCTGCCGGCGAGGCGACGTCCTTCGAGTATCGGGCCGATGCGTTCGATCGCGCGGTGCGACAAGTCGCCGAGTCGCGCCATCTGATCGACGTCGAGGATTTCGGCCCCCGCTTCCGCGAAGGCCTGCACGTTATTTTTGATGATCATAGCGATTCCCGATCGACCACCGGCTTCGGTTCGGATTTCGGCGCCGTCATGGAAATGGGCGATGGTGTCGGCCAGTTCCTCCATGGCTCGGCGCCGGAGTTTTCCGCTGGATGCAAGGCGGTCGAACAAGGTGTCCTCATCGAACCGAACCATCTCGACAACCCAGTCAACGGGTTCGCCGCCGCCGTCAAGCTCCACCCCGCCGTCGGCCCGCCGTGTGACGGCGACGGCACCTTTGTATATATCCGGAGCGGTGCGGCTGTTTATCGTGACCTCGGCTTCACAGGCCTGTCGGCGCAGGTCCGGTGTCGAGAAATCGAGATAGGGAAACCGCACGGCGCGCTTTAGCTTGAGAACCCGCTCGCCGCCAATGAACACCTTTGAGACATGGGTCTCAACGCAGCGAACCGTCGCGACATCCGGCCCCAAGGTATCGGGCCGTGATAACAACGCGACCGTATCTTCTTGCTCTTCTTCCATTAGACCGTCACCGGCAAGGCTCATGCGAAATCCCTTTGCGGCTCTTCCAGGCCCTCGGGATCCTCGTGGACAATAACTTCGGCATTGGGAAAGGCTTCAAGAACACTTAATTCTACCTGGTCCGCTATGGAATGGGCTTTGTTAAGCGTCATCTCTCCATCCATTTCCAGATGCATTTGGATGAATACCTGGGTGCCGGTGGAGCGGGTTCTCAGATCGTGCAGGCCAAGAACGTCCGGATGATTGAGTACGATGCTCTTAATCCGCTGCCGGTCCGCGTCGGGGAGTTCGTGGTCCATGAGGATGTTATAGGCGGTTGTGCCAATCCTCCAGGCCGCATGGATGATATAGATGGCGATACCGACGGCGAATACGGGGTCGGCCAGGGTCCATCCGAACCGGCTGGACAGGAACAGTGACAGAATAACACTCGCATTGATGACGACATCGGTCTGGTAGTGCAGGGAGTCAGCGCTAATAGCCAACGAGCCGGACCGGCGCACCACATAACGCTGAAACAGGACCAGGGCCACGGTGAGCGCGATCGAAAACGCCATTACCGTGTAGCCGGCGGCCGTATTGCTCAGCTCTTGCGGGTGGATGAACCGCTCGCCCGCCTCAATCAGCAAGAATGCCGCTGAGCCAGTGATGAAGGCGGCTTGCGCCAATCCGGCAAGTGGCTCTGCCTTGCCGTGGCCAAACCGGTGCTCTCGGTCGGCCGGTTGTAGAGCATGACGCACGGCCAGCAGATTGATCAAGGAGGCGGCGGCATCGAGAAGGGAATCAATCAGGGTCGCGAACAGGCTCACGGAATCGGTCAGGACCCAGGCCGCGAATTTGGCTGTGATCAAAGTTGCCGCCACCGCCACCGAGGCGTAGGTGGCCCAGCGCATGAGTTGTTCGGTACTGGCCGCACCCGTCACCGAGGGATCGGGTTTTGCGGCTTCGCTCACGGGTAGAGGGTCTCCGTGGTCCAATTGTCGCCGTCACGAATGTAGAGGGTTCGCTCATGCAGCCTGAATTCGTGCTCGCTCCAGAACTCAATCCGCTCCGGTACAACCCTGAACCCCGACCAGAATTCTGGACGCGGCACCGGACCGACCAAGTGCTTGGCAGTGTATTTGGCGATCCGTTTCTCCAACTCGAAGCGGCCCGACAAGGCCTGCGATTGCTTAGACGCCCAGGCGCCGATTTGGCTCATGCGCGGTCTTGAGGCGAAGTACTCGTCGGCCTCGGCGTCGTTTACGGTGACCACCGGGCCTTCGACACGAACCTGGCGGGCGACATTTTTCCAATAAAAACAAAGCGCCGCCCAGGGATTATCCGCGAGATTCCCGCCCTTGCGGCTTCCCAGGTTGGTGTAAAACGTGAAGCCTTCGTCCGTGACGTCCTTGAGCAAAACCATCCGCGCCGTTGGCTTGCCGTCTGCCGTACACGTGGCCAGGGTCATGGCATTGGGATTGATTGGCTCAGCTTTCTCGGCTTCCGCAAACCATTGCTTGAACTCGTCGATGGGGTCTTTGTTATCGGTGACCATAATCACAGCGCTTTCAGACAGGAAGGTGTAGACTGCTTTTCTGAACTCGAAATTGCGACGAACAATCGCAGGCTCGAATCCGTAGCGTAATTGATCTATTTATATGATTACGGATCGGTCGCGAACAGTGTTTTGCGCACAATAGATCAAGAAAGGGTCATCGCCATGATTTCGACCTCGAATGTACGGCGTTTCCTGTCTCTCTCAATTGTCGTAGTCCTGCTGGCCGGATGTCAGACCCAGGACAATCCCAAGCAAACCATGGGGACCCTGATCGGCGCCGGCCTCGGAGCTTTGGCCGGGTCGCAGATCGGTGGCGGTTCCGGCAAGCTTGCGGCGGTTGCCATCGGCGCCTTGGGCGGCGCCTACCTCGGTAGCGAATTGGGCAAATCAATGGACGAGGCCGATAAGGGTTACGCCCAGCAAAATGCCCAGGATGGCCTGGAGTACAACAAGACCGGCCAGGCGTCTGCTTGGCGAAACCCGGATTCCGGCAACCAGGGATCGTTTACGCCGACGAGTACCTATCAGACCGCGGCCGGTGAAAATTGCCGCGAGTTCGAGACGACAATCTTTGTCGCTGGCGAGCAGGAAACTGGCACCGGACGCGCATGCCGCCAGTCGGACGGAACCTGGAAGATTGTTCAGTGACTGGAGGGGTATTGTACCCATACCGAGGCGGCGTTTCGGAACTGGGTTGCGATGACTGATCCGTACGAGATACTTGAAGTTCCGACCTCGGCCGGAAAAGCCGAAATTAAGAAAGCCTACCGCAGACTTGCGCGTGAGTTGCATCCTGACCGTGATCCCGGCAATCCCGATGCCGAGGAACGGTTCAAGGAGCTTAGCGCGGCCTATGAGATTCTCTCTGATCAGGCCCTTAGGGATAAATTTGACCGCGGTGAGATCGATACCAAAGGATTTGTACGCACCGCTCAGGGCAGCGGACGCGCGTCGCATCCCAAACGAAAGCACGCCAAGCCCGGCGATCCGAAGAAGACGCAGGGGATCAAAATTAAGGGTGCGGATGTTGAGTATCAACTCAAGGCCAAGTTTTTGGAGGCTGCGCGCGGTGGCGTAAAATACGTCAGCACGACTAACGGAAAGCGGCTCAAGGTGACCCTTCCCGCCGGCACCAGAGACGAGCAGATATTGCGTCTAAAGGGCCAGGGGATGCCGGGGATCGGCGGCGGAAAGGCGGGCGATGCCTTGGTTGAGATCGCCGTTGAACCTGATCATATGTTCAATCGGGACGATACGGACATTCATATCGAACTTTCCGTCGATCTGCCCACGGCGGTTCTTGGCGGCCGGGTTGAGGCGCCGACTGTTAACGGGATGGTGACGTTGACCGTGCCGCCCAAGTCCAATACGGGGAGAATTCTGCGTCTGAAGGGTAAGGGGTTGCCGTCGGGCTCAAAAGGCAAGGGCGAGAAGGGTGACCAATATGTCATCCTCAAGGTTGTCCTGCCCAAGAAGATGGACAAGGAGTTTGTCGAGTTTGTGGAGGACTGGGCTGCCAAGAATGGGTATCCGGCGGGAATGTCCAAGGCGGACTGATCCTTAGGATACCGGATGAAGTTCTACTGTCTTTGCGCTGTCCGGTACGGTTTCGCTTTCAAGAAGCTCCCGCAATGTGATGTCACCGGCCGATTTTTGTATCTCCATGGCACGAGCCAACCGTTCCGACAAAGTCCGCCGCCATCCCTCGCCGGATATTTTCAAATCTTCTTCGCTAAATCCTAATCCCAATGTCTGATAGAGTTGGAACAGGGTGACGCTCGAAAGATCGCGGGCCAAAATCCAATCACCGACGGCGGTTCGCTCGACCAATCCTGTTTTCCTGAGCATCAGGAAGATACGGGTGACCGCTTCCTCTCCGCTTGATGTTGCTTTGAGAATTTGTTGGCGCCGTATGCCGCCCCCCGCCTGACTGCCTTCAAACAACACGGCAAGAATTTGCAGGGCAATCACCAGTACGGGGCCGGCACGGTCGTGTCGGTCCGCCGGCTGCCCGCCGGCACTTCGCCATTCCCCGACCGAGGCGGTAAACACGGCGCCGAGAAGAACCACCGCCCACGACAGGTACATCCAAACAAGGAAGATCGGAACGACGGAAACGGCCCCATAGATGGTTTGGTAGGTGGGAAAGCTGGCAACATAGATGCCGAAAAGCTTGCGTAACCCGGAAAACAACAGCCCCGCCAACACGCCGCCAGCCACGGCTGAGGCAAAATCAACCGGCCGGTTTGGAATGATCAAGTAAAACAAAGACAGCAAAACCATAATGATGAGCGTCGGCAGGAACCGTGCCAGTTCGCTTGCCGGTCCGCCGGCTGTATCGACCCCCACCCACTCGGTGGCAGCGAAGAAGTAAGTGGAAAGGGAAAAACTTGCACCAAGCAGTAGCGGTCCCAGGGTAATCACGGCCCAAAACATCATCAGCCGCGGCACCAGGGCGCGCGGCGTCGAGACTCGGAATATTCTGTTCATGGCGACTTCAACAGTTCCCAGCAGCAAGATCGCAGTCAACGCCAAGCCGACAATTCCCACAGCCGACAGGGTCGACGTATTGCGGATAAATTGCTCGAAGTAATCCTCCATGGCCTCCGCGGATTGCGGCAGCAGATTGGCGAACATTGCCGACTGAAATTCGCCGCGCACGCCCTCAAACACCGGGAAAGCTGCCAGCATGGCAAAGGCGATGGCGGTCAGCGGCACAATCGCCAGCAGCGATGTATAGCTCAGGGAAGCCGCCACCCGGAGGCAGCGATCAGCCTGAAAGCGTTGCCACACGTATGCAGCGAAGGCTCTACCGTGCATAATATATTGACGAGTTAATGGGCGATCCGAATCCGTGTGGAGATTCTCGGCCATGCGCTACGCTCCCTCCGGCACTCATACTACTGTTGGCAGGGCCATATTAGCAAAGCTGTTCGGACTCGCCCAAGCCCGCCGCCTGTTACAAAGCGCAACACATTGTGAAGACGCCGCCTTTTGCCATTCCGGCGGTTTTGTGTACGATCCGGTCAAATTCCGAGATGCCATCTCACCCACTGCCTTGAGGAAATGATGACTGATCCCGCACCACTGATGGCAGGTAAACGCGGCCTGATCATGGGCGTCGCCAATGACCGCTCCATTGCATGGGGCATTGCAAGCGCGGCTCATGCGCAAGGTGCCGAGCTCGCCTTCACCTATCAGGGTGAGGCCTTGAAAAAGCGTGTCATGCCGCTGGCCGAGTCCCTGGGCTCGGAGATGGTTCTGCCCTGCGACGTTACAGACGAAGCCAGTATGGATTCGGTTTTCGATGAAATTTCCGCGAAGTGGGGCAAGCTCGACTTCGTCGTTCACGCCATTGCCTTCTCCGACAAGGAGGAACTGAAGGGCCAATATATCGACACATCACAGGGTAATTTCGAATCGACCATGAACGTCTCTTGCTATTCTTTCACCGCTGTCTGCCAACGCGCCCGCAAACTGATGACCGAAGGCGGAAGCCTGGTCACTTTGACCTATTTCGGCGCCGAGCGGGTGATGCCGCATTACAACGTGATGGGGGTGGCCAAGGCGGCGCTGGAGGCCAGCGTACGGTATTTGGCCGAGGACCTGGGCAAGGAAAACATCCGCGTCAACGCACTCTCCGCCGGACCGATGAAAACCCTGGCGGCATCGGGCATCGGTGACTTCCGCTATATCCTCAAATGGAACGAGTACAACTCGCCGCTTCGGCGCAACGTCAATCAAGACGATATCGGCGGCGCCGGCGTCTATCTCCTCTCCGACCTGTCCAGCGGCGTGACGGGCGAGACGCATCATGTGGATTGCGGTTACCACCTCGTAGGCATGAAGGCTGTTGACGCGCCCGACATTTCTGTCGTTTAAGGGGGCGTCATGTCACATAATACATTCGGTCATTTGTTCCGCGTCACCACCTTCGGCGAGAGCCATGGTGAGTTGATCGGCTGTGTCGTTGATGGGACACCGCCGGGCATCACCCTCGCCGAAGCAGACATCCAATCCTTCGTCGACAAGCGCCGGCCCGGACAGTCCAAGTACACCACGCAGCGAAAAGAATCTGACACGGTACGGATCGTTTCCGGTGTTTTCGAGGGTGTGACCACGGGAACCCCCATCGGCCTGATCATCGAAAACGAGGACGCGCGGTCCAACCACTACGATGAGATCAAGGATAAATTCCGGCCGGGCCATGCTGATTATACCTACCTGACCAAGTACGGCGTCCGCGATCATCGCGGCGGTGGCCGATCGTCGGCGCGCGAAACCGCCATGCGCGTTGCCGCCGGAGCTATCGCCCGGAAGATTCTGGGAGACGGCGTCACCATCCGGGGCGCCCTGGTGCAAATGGGCGAGCAGGGGATCGACCGCGACAACTGGGATTGGGCCGAAGTGGACAACAACCCGTTCTTCTGTCCGGACGCTAAGGCCGCGGCAGCCATGGCCGACTATCTCGATGATATCCGCAAACAGGGGTCATCGATCGGCGCCGCCATCGAAGTGCAGGCCGAGGGTGTGGCCGCCGGTCTCGGCGCCCCCATTTACGGCAAGTTGGATGCCGATCTCGCCGCCGCCATGATGAGTATCAACGCCGTCAAGGGAGTCGAGATCGGCGCCGGCATGGGTGCGGCGGCGTTGACCGGTGAGGAGAATGCCGACGAAATGCGTAAAGACGGTGATGGCGTCAGCTTCCTATCCAACAAAGCCGGTGGCGTCCTTGGTGGCATTTCCAGTGGCCAGGACATTGTCTGCCGGTTCGCCGTCAAGCCGACCAGTTCAATCCTGACCGCGCGTCAGACGGTGGATAAGGACGGCAACGATACGGAGATTTCGACCCACGGCCGCCACGACCCCTGTGTCGGCATCCGCGCCGTCCCCATCGGTGAAGCCATGATGGCCTGCGTTCTCGCCGACCACCTGCTCCGCCACAAGGCGCAGTGCGGGTAACTCCAATCCCCATGTCGTGGATATCATTCATCCCTTACGCAGAGGCCACCGGTCGGCTGAAAACCCTATACGATCGCATCAAAGGTCCCGGCGACAACGTCGATAACATCATGCTGTCGCACAGCTTGCGACCGCACACCATGGAGGGCCATATGACCCTCTACAAATATGTTATTCACCATTCCGCCAACACCGTACCCAAGTGGTTTTTGGAGGCTTTGGGGGTCTATGTCAGCCTGCTCAACGGCTGCGATTATTGCGTCGAGCACCATTACGCCGGCATGTGCCGCCTGGTCGGTGACGATGAGCGTGCCCAGGCCATACGGTCCGCATTCGAGGCTGGTGCGCCGGAAGATGCGTTTGCCGATGCCGAATTGGCCGCATGCCGGTACGCGGCGGCATTGACGACTGAGCTTGCTACGATTGAAGAATCCCTAGTCCAGGCCATGCGGGATGGTGGTTTTGACGACGGCCAGATCCTGGAGATCAATCAGGTCATCGCATATTTCGCCTACGCCAACCGGACCGTCCTCGGATTGGGAACTCATACGGCGGGTGATGTTTTGGGCTTATCACCGGGAGACTCGGACGATCTCGACAATTGGAGCCATGGCTAGGCCCTGAGATCTGCCGTTTGCTGGGCCGCCGCTGCCGCACCATCCACGTCGCCCATTTTTTCCAATAGGCTGGCGTAGTGCTGCCAGCCGGTGGCGTTTCCGGGTTTGGCCGCGGTCCGTTCCTCAAGCAGGTTCTTTGCCGTGTCCAGTTCGTTTCCTCTGACAGCGCAATCAATCAACAGCAGTTCGAACAGATCGCGTTGGGCATGACTGCCGCCGATGGACATGATCTTGTCGCGGACTTGACTGAGCGAGGCCAGGGCGGGACCGGGGTTTCCTCGCCGGTGATCGATGATGGCATGACATAGCGGAACGCCGATTGTTTCTCGAATCTGACCGCCTTTTGTCGGCATGGTTTCAATTAGACGGTCAGCGGCGTTCCACTCGCCGGCCGCGGCCAGGATGACAGCGAAGTGGGCGTCGATAAAGGTCAGGAGGTGCTCTTCGTTGCGTCCGATGACTTTCTTGGCCAGCGGCTGCCAGCGGTCGCCGACGTCAATACCGAGGAACTCAAGCCGCAACAGCAGGGCCGCGTCGTTGCACAGATCCAGATATTCGTCTGACTCCGGGTCCCAGATGCTCTCGTCGTAAAGGCGGAGCACCTCGGCTGTTTGGCCCAATTCCAAATGCATCAAGGCCCGGTGCCACCAAAGGTGATAGCGAAAGTTATTGGCCGGCGTCCAATGGTCTTCGAGACCTGTTATCCATTCCACCCCTTCGTGGCGGCGGTCTTCCATCTCCATAACGTGGGCGATGGCGTGGATTGCCCAGGGATCGTCGGGATGGCGCTCGACGGCCTCGCGGCCGGCCGCCTCGGCGGTCCGGTAATCGCCGGTCTCTTCGCAGGCGAATGACTTCATGCCGAGAACATAGCTATAACCCGGTGTCTCTGAACTCCACGCCGGCAATGCGGTGGTTAGGGAGCGAAGCATGCCGGCGCTGTCGCCCATGTAAAAATGCCCGTGATGGGACAAGCGCAACGCCAGCGCATCCAGCGGATGTTCAGCCAGGATTTCCTCCCAGATTGCAGTAGCGCCGGGCAGGTCTTCGTCGCACCAGCGGCCGAGCGCCGCAATATGGGATTGCTCGCGGGTCGCTGCGGTTTCAGATAAGCCGAGAGCCTTGGCATGGGCGTCCGCAGCCCGGGCTTCAAGCGGTCCGGACGCCATGAGCTTGAAGAAGTAGCCCTTCAAGCAGTGGGCCAAGGGCATTTCCGGATCGGATTGGAAGGTAGATTTCAGCAGCGGCCCGGTGTCTTGCCGGAGCCCCAGGTAAGCTTCGATGGTTTGGTCGAAGGCGGCGACAGCATCTTCGGATGCGGCTGTGATTTGAAGGCCGCGTTGGTCAGCAAACATTTAGTCAGCTCCAAAAGTTTCTCTATGAAATCTAAATTGTCGATCCTACATGTACCAGGGAGTATTATGGGGGGTAGGAAATCGGCAATGACCCAAATTGTTGAAATCGATACACAGACGTTGAGCGATTGGCTTGAGGAAGGCTCGGCGCTGGTGATTGATGTGCGCGAAGCTCCTGAGTTGGCGGAAATGAGCCTGGACGGAGCTATCCACGTACCGATGTCCGACTTCAAACCCGAGGCCGTGCCGACCGATAGCGGCAAGAAGCTGGTATTTGTCTGCGCTCAGGGGATGCGCTCATTTCAGGTTGGCCAATACATGCTCAATCAGGGCTTGGTCGACGAAGCATTTAACTTGAGCGAGGGGCTGTCGGCCTGGGTGCAAGCGGGCAAGCCGTTCAAACGCGGCTAAACACTTCGAGCCCCGGCGATGAGGAATTCGCGGTTGCCTTGGGGGCCGGTGATCGGACTTTCGGTAACGCCTAGCACGCGCCAGCTCGGCTGTTTTCCGAGCCATGCTTCAATCCGCGCCTGCACTTGTTGGTGGAGCGCCGGGTCTCGAACGACGCCGCCTTTTCCGACTTGCCCTTTTCCCACCTCGAACTGCGGTTTGATCAGGGCGATCAGATGGACCGCTGGGGCGGCCAGGGCCAACGCCGCAGGCAGGACCGTTTCCAGACCGATAAAGCTGGCGTCGCAGGTGATCAGGTCGACTGCTTCCGGCACCTCTTCAACTGTCAGATGACGGGCATTGGTTTTTTCAAGCACGACAACGCTATCATCATTGCGCAATTTCCAATCCAACTGCCCATGGCCGACGTCAACGGCGTAAACGCGGGCCGCACCGGCCTGCAACAGCACATCCGTAAATCCACCCGTTGATGCGCCGATATCAAGGCAGGTTTTCCCGTCGGGCGAGAGTTGGAAATGGTCCAGGGCATGCGCCAGCTTGACGCCGCCGCGAGAGACCCAGGGGTGATCGCGGCCGCGAACTTCCAGCGGCGTATCGTCCGCAAGTTTATGGCCAGGCTTGTCGAGGCGTTGCTCGCTACTGAAGACCGCGCCGGACATAATCAATGCCTGAGCGCGGGTCCGGGTGTCGGCCAGCCCGCGTTCCACGAGCAATTGGTCTAATCGAAACTTTTCGGATCGGCTCACAACAAACCAGCCTGATATCCAGACAGAAATTAGTTACGCCGGTTAACGATGAACTTCGCCAGCATCTTCAAAGTGTCGGCCCTATCGCCGAAAACATCAAGATGCGCCGAGGCCTGATCGCTCAGGTATTGCGCCTGCTCTTTTGCCCGCTCAATGCCCAGCAGCGAAACGAACGTGGCCTTGCCGGCGGCCTCGTCCTTGCCGGTTTTCTTGCCGACCTCGTTTTCATCGCCCTCGACGTCGAGGAGATCGTCGGCGATTTGAAATGCCAACCCGATATCGTGGGCGTAGTTATAAAGGGCGTGCCGTGACGAGTCCGAAGCTTTGCCCAGTATGGCGCCCAACTCGCATGATACGGCGATCAACTGACCGGTCTTCATACGTTGCAGCCGCGTGATTTCAGGCATGCCCAACTCTGTGTCTTCTGCCGCCAAATCGAGCATTTGCCCGCCGACCATGCCGGCATCACCGGCTGCCTTGGCCAGCGCCTGCACCAAATCGGCGCGAACTCGCGGGTCGCCATGGGTGTCTGGATCTGAGAGCACTTCGAAGGCTTTGGTCAGCAGGCCATCGCCAGCCAGGATCGCTGTCGCCTCGTCGAACTCGATATGACAGGTGGGCCGGCCGCGCCGCAGGTCGTCATCGTCCATGGCCGGCAGGTCGTCGTGAACCAGCGAATAGCAATGAACCATCTCGACGGCCGCCGCGGCGCGTAGTGCCGAGCGGCTCGCCACGTTGAACAGCTCTGCGCTTGCCGTCACCAGGAACGGCCGTACCCGTTTGCCGCCGCCAAGGGTGGCATAACGCATGGCGTCCATGAGTCTGTGCTCGGGGCCATCACCGGCCGGCAGCAGGTCGTCCAATGTCTCGCTCACCGCAACCGCGTTGGCCGCGAGGACTTTATCAATATTGGTCACGGGAAACTCAATCCAATTCCGCGGGTTCCGCCGACACTTCGCCGTCGGGGCCAAGCACGATTTTGTCAATCTTGGCCTGGGCCTCCTTAAGCTTGGTCTCGCAGTGTTTTTTTAAGGCTGCTCCCCGGGCATAAGCATTGATCGCGTCGTCCAACTCACCCTGGCCGCCCTCCAAATCCCGGACAATGTCCTCGATTTCGGCCAAGGCGTCCTCGAAGCTCATCTTTTTGATGTCGGCGGGAATCTTTGTCTCGGCCATGTCATGTCCTCAGGTATCGGAGGCGAAGTTTACTGGCCGATAGCGCCAAGAGCAATCACTCAGGTTTGCCGTTAAGCCGCCATCAGGGCGCGGACGTGGACTTGGCTGCTTTCCTTCAACGCGCCCAGGTCGTAGCCCCCTTCGAGCAGCGAGATGGCGCGGCCATCGCAGCATTCATCGGCAACCGCCAGAAGCTCCTCCGTCACCCAACCGTAGTCACCGGTCTGCACATTCAACTGCGCCAAGGGGTCACGGGCGTGAGCGTCGAAGCCGGCGGAAATGATCAACAGTTCCGGATCAAACTTGCGCAGCGACGGAAGAATGATCTCCGTATAGGCGGCGCGGAATTCCGCTGATCCGTCACCCGGATTCAGCGGCGCATTGGCGATGTTATCGGCAACGCCGGTTTCGCTTGCGGCGCCGGTCCCGGGATAGGCCGGGAACTGATGGCTGGAGCCGTAAAAAAGGCCGGCGTCGGCCTCAAAGCTATGCTGGGTCCCATTGCCGTGATGGACATCGAAATCGATCACGGCGACACGGTCCATATCGTGGGCGGCGCGGGCGTGAAAGGCAGCGACGGCGGCTGAATTGAACAAGCAAAATCCCATGGCCCGGCTCGACTCCGCGTGGTGTCCTGGCGGGCGTACGGCGCAGAACGCGTTCTTGATCATGCCGCCGACAACGAGATCGACGGCATCGACAGCGGCGCCGGCGGCGCGCATGGCCGCTTCGCCCGATGACGGCGACATGGCCGTATCCGGATCAAGATGTACGCGCCCCTCTGCCGGGACATTATCCATGACCAGTTCGACGTAGTCGGATTTGTGCACTCGTTCGACCATCTTGAGGTCGATCTTTGGTGCCTCGCAATGCTCCAAATGACTGAACTCGTCGTCTTCAAGGCCGGCCATGACCGCGCGCAGCCGGTCCGGGCATTCCGGATGCATGCCGCCGGGATCGTGTTCGACGCAAGCTTCATGGCTATAGAGACGTGTACTCATTCTTAAACCTCTCCACTCAGTTTCCGCCATTCGGCGCCGTCAGTTCCTTCAGGTATTCGACAAGTTGGGTCAGTTTTCCGGAATCGGGTACCCGTTGCACCGGCATCTTGGTACCGGGGAGAACCTTATCGGGCCCCTTATCGAAGAGTGCAAACAACGTTTCGTCGTTCCATTCGAAATCAACGCCGGTTAAGGCGCTGGAATAATTGTAACCCGGTACCGACCCGGCTCGGCGGCCAAACAGGCCCGACAAATGCGGGCCCGACCGACGCACCCCGTTAGCGCTCAGGGAGTGGCACCGGGCGCATTTCCGAAATAGCGGCGCGCCGGGGTGATCGCTGGTCAGCCACGGCTTCGGCTCATCGGACTCGACAGCGGCCTCTGCGCCGATCCTATCGCCGGTCTGCAGGTGCCAGACGCGAACCGTTTCATCGGAACTGGCCGATAGGGCGAAGCGTCCGTCGGCGGAGTAGGCGACCGCCCAGACGATGTTGTGATGGGCTTTGATCTGACGTAGGGGCTCGGATTGGCTCATGTCCCATTGAACCAAGTAGCCGCCGCGGCCCGCCGAGAGGCCTGATTTTCCATCAGGCGAAAAGGCGGCGGCAAAGACCGGAGTTTCATGCCGCTCAAAAACCCGAACCTCGCTGAAATCATCCAAGTTCCACAATCGCAAAGTGGTGTCGATGCTGGCCGACAACAGGCGCTTGCCGTCGCTGGAGACGCGAAGCTGGGTAATCCCCATGCGGTGGCCCTCAAGCTTGCCCATGCGCCTGCCGTTGCGTCCATCAATTACGCGGATCATCGGATCATGACCGCCCACGACCAGGCCCATTGTATCGCCGATAAACGCCACCGCATTGACAGGGACGGGGGTTTCGATGGTTCGAAGCAAGCCGCCGCTCTCCGTATCCCAGATGCGGACCGTCTTGTCCCAGCCGCCGGTGGCGATACGGTGGCCATCGGCGGAGACGGCCGCCGCCATGACCTTATGCTTGTGGCCTACAAGCTTGTGCAGAGGTTTGTGAGTCGCCAAATCCCATATGATCGCGGTCATATCATCACTGGTCGTCAGCGCGCGCCGGCCACCGGGAAGGAACTGGACGCTGGTGACCGGGCCGGCGTGTTCGTCGAGACGGGCTATTTCCGACTGCGTCTCGAAATCCCACAGAATAGCCGTGAAATCGAAACTGCCGGTTAGAACCCGTCTGCCGTCCGGCGATATGTCAATGGACCGCACCATGCCGCCGTGGCCGGCCAGGTCGGCCGCCGCCGGGGCAGGGATGCCGATCGCGAACGCAATTCCCGCGACCAGCACCAGCAATGTTTTAGGTATACGCATGGCGGCGCACATTTTGAGGGAAACGGTATCGTCTTGCCAACCGTGAATTAGAGGCAATCGCGTTAAGTTGTTCGATGTGCGGCCAGGAATGCAGCAACAGCGAGGGTGACCTGCTGGTCAATCTCATCGGTATCCGGTTCTTCGCTTAACGCCAGAATGCTGCGCATGTACAAGTCCGCCCGCATGGTGGCAAAAAACAATTCCGCCGACGCTTTGGGCTGCGGTATGCGCAATGTGCCCTTGCGGTCTAGCTCGGCCAAGTATTCAGCCAGTTGATCGGCTCCTTGACGGGGGCCGGCGCGGTAAAATCCTTCTGCTAGTTCGGGGAAGCGTTCGCTCTCGGCGACGATGGCCCGGAACAGGCGAGTGTGGGCGGGCAGCAAAACCAATTCCATGAACCGTCGTCCCAAACCGATCAGGACTTCCTCTGGATTATCGCCGCGGATTTCCGAGTCGGCCATGGGACTCGTAAGATCATCACACTTTTGCCGCACCATGGCTTCGAACAGGGCATCCTTGCTGCCGAAGTGAGAATAGACCGTTTGTTTTGAAACACCGGCTTCGGCGGCAATGGAGTCCATGCTGGCGGGGCCATAGCCACTGGCCAGGAAGACCCGCGTCGCGCCCTCGAGAATGGCGCTACGCTTGCTCGGCGGGTCGTTCGGAGTGTCAGATTGCAAGGGCGCCGCCACTGCCATCAGAATTAACCTTTCCACACCTAAACCCGGACCCGGCAATGCCGATTCCAAGCTTATATAACGCCAGTTTAGACTGGACTGGACGGTCCAGTCTAGTTATATTTGTGTGAAGATTTAAATGGTTGGGCCTAGATCTGGTCCAATTCCAGGGAAGAAGTCATTGTTATGATGTCCAGTAAGACATGGGGTCCATTGGCCTGTGGGGTTGCGGTCATGCTGTGTTTGGCGCGATCTCAACCACTGGCGGCGGCGGAGATTGCCGCTGCTGACGATCAACCGGCCATGCAGGTTGCTGTTGATGCCGTCCGCCAAGAGCCTTTGGCACAGACGGTACCGGTAATCGGCCGTTTCGTCGCCCGCCAAAGCGGCGTCGTCGCCGCGCGCATTGGCGGTCCGGTCGGTGAAATCCGGGTCGAGGTCGGCGACCGGGTCGGCAAGGGCGACGTTATTGCCGTCCTGGTTAAGGATCTGCTCCGGGCGCGTCAGGAGTTGCTCAAGGCCGAAGCCGACCAATACGCGTCGGTGGTGACAACCCGCCAGGCGGAAATCGAGCTTCGCCAGCAGGAGCTACGCCGCATTGAAAAGCTCAAGCAATCAGCCGCGTTCTCCAAGGCCCGCCTTGACGACAAACGTCAGGAAGTGGTCGTCGGCGAGAGCCAGTTGGCCGAGGCCGAAGCTAGATGGGCCAGCGCCCGCGCCAATCTGAAATTGACGGAAATCAATCTGTCTTATGCCACTGTTCGCGCGCCTTACTCCGGTGTCGTTTCCAAACGCCACACGGAGGTCGGGTCTTTCGTAAACATCGGCGAGCCGTTAATTACGCTGATTGACGACAACAATATGGAAATTGAGGCCGATGTGCCGGCCAACCGTACCACCGGGCTCAAACCCGGCACGGTAATTCTGGTCGACCTGATGGGCGGTCGCCGGATCGAAAGTGAAGTTCGCGCCGTGGTCCCGGAGGAAAATTCGCAAACCCGAACCCGGGTCGTTCGCTTCTTGCCGAAACTGGGAGACAACAGCGGAAGCCTCGCCGCCAATCAAACCGTGACCTTGCATGTTCCGGCCGGCGCCATGGCCAAAGTGACCACCGTCCACAAGGATGCAATCCTGACCCGGAACGGAATGAAGTTGGTGTTTGTAGTTGGCGCGGGGAAAGCGGAGATCAGGCCGGTATCGCTCGGCGAGGCGGTCGGCAACCGCTTTGTGGTACTCAAAGGCCTCAAGGATAGCGATCTGGTGGTGGTGCGCGGAAATGAACGCCTGCGGCCCGGCCAGTCGGTTAGCCATCCGGGCCAGGCTACGCCGGGCCAAGGGTAAGGCAATCCTATGAATTTGATCCGTGCCTCCATCGATCGCCCGGTGGCCGTCATCGCCGCCGTGCTCATGGTGGTGATGTTTGGGATTTTGGCACTCAATGCCATTCCCATTCAATTGACGCCCGACGTTCGCAAGCCGGTGATCAGCCTGCAAACGATCTGGCCGGGGGCAGCGCCGGCGGAGATCGAGCGCGAGATCACCAATCGCCAGGAAGAAGAACTTAAGGGCTTATCGGGTCTTGAGAAGATCATCAGTGAATCCCAGGACGGGCGTTCCCGGATCACTTTGGAGTTCCGCGTCGGCCAGGACATGAGCGAAGCGCTGCTCCTGGTGTCCAACCGCCTTGACCGGGTCGACGGTTATCCGGAGGAAGCCGACGAGCCGAGTATCCGAACAGCCAGTTCCGAGGACAATCCGATCACCTGGATCGTTCTGCTGCGCACCAACGGCAACGGCACGGAGATGCATACTTACGGCGATTATGCGGAGGACGTAATCCAGGACCGCTTGGAGCGTGTACCCGGTGTCGCCAGGGTTAATGTTTACGGCGGCGCCGAACGGCAAATGGAAGTCGTCATTCAGCCTGAGCGCATGGCACGATACGGGCTGACGGTAACCGAAGTGGTGCGAACGCTCCGTGCCGCCAATGCGTCGGTTTCGGCCGGTGATGTCGATGAAGGAAAGCGCCGTTATGTCGTGCGCACCGAAGGCGAGTTCTCGAACCTCGATGATGTCCGTCAGGTGTTTCTTCGCTCCGTCACCGATCCGGCGAGTGGGCGGACGGCGCGGGTAACGGTTAGCGAAATCGCTGATGTTCGCTTTGGAACGCGCGATCCCACTGCGCGAATTCGGTTTAATGGGCAGGCGGCCATGGCCATCAATGCTGTTCGCGAAACCGGCGCCAACGTCATCGAAGTCATGAAGGGCGTCCGCGGGGCCATTGATGATCTCAATAATGGCCCCCTACCACTGGAAAATCTAAAACTGCGGCAGGTTTATGACGAAACCGTCTACATCGATTCCTCTATTGATCTGGTTCAGCAAAATATCATCGTCGGCGGCAGTCTGGCGGCGTTGATGCTGCTCCTGTTCCTGCGCTCAGCCCGGGCGACGCTGGTCGTCTCCCTGGCCATACCGGTATCCGTAATCGGAGCCTTCGTCGCCATGGCTGCCATGGGACGCTCGCTCAATGTTATCTCACTGGCCGGCATCGCCTTCGCCGTTGGCATGGTGGTCGATGCGGCGATTGTCGTTTTGGAGAATATCTACCGCCTTCGCGAACAAGGAAAGTCATCGTCCCAGGCGGCTTATCTCGGCACTTCGCAAGTCTGGACAGCCGTATTTGTGTCGGCCCTGACCACGGTCATGGTGTTTATACCAATCCTGGTCATGGAGCTTGAAGTCGGACAACTGTTCCGCGACATCGCCGTCGCCATATCCGTATCGGTTCTGCTTTCACTGATCGTTGCGGTCACTGTCATTCCGGCGCTGTCGAACCGCTTGCTCGGCGATCCCAGTCAGGGCAGTTCGGTGCGTTTGCGGCTACCGATCATTGACGATTTCGCCGATGGCTTCATGCGAGTGACTTTGGCCATTACCGACCGGGTTGCAAAAAGCCGTTCGCTGGCCTTCGCCGTTGTTGGGGGGGTGTGTGGCGCAGGCGTCTTGGTCACCGCTCTCTTTCTGCCAAAATTGGACTATCTGCCGGACGGCAACCGGAATTTGATCTTTGGCGTTATCGTGCCACCGCCGGGATACAATTTGAGGACGACGGAAATTATCGCCGGTGAGTTCGAGAGTGAAATCATGCCGCTCCTGGACGAGAGTCCGAACCCGGTTGTGAAACCGGGCGAGGTTGCCAAGATCAAGCGGTTCTTTTTCGTCGCCTCCCGCGGCCGCACCTTCCTCGGTGCGGCGGCGGTTGAGCCGGGGCGGGTCAAGGAACTGGTTCCGGTCCTGCAGCAGGCCGCCTACCGCGAGCCGGGGACATTTGGTTTAGTCTCGCAGCGCTCACTATTTGGCCGTGGGATCGGTGGTGCGCGAGCCGTTGAGTTAAATATCTCAGGTCCTGATTTGGAACCGGTCCTCAATACGGCGCTCAAGGCCGTCGGTATGATCGAGACCGTCATGCCGCGGGAGCAAGGAACCCAGATACGACCAAAGCCGGGACTTGAACTGGGCGCTCCTGAGGTCCGCGTAATCCCCAACCGCGTCAAGCTCGCTGACAACGGCGTTACCGCCCGGGAGCTGGGTGACACTTTGGACGCCTTTAATGATGGCGTCCGCGTTGCCGAGATTACCGTCGGCTCAAAGCGTCTGAACCTCGTTCTTCGGGGCGACAACAATGAAATTAGCGAGACCCAGGGCATTAATAACCTGCCTGTCGTCACCCGCTCAGGCGTCATTCTGCCGGCCAGTTCCCTGGCTGATGTCAAAGTCACCTCGGGGCCGACGCAAATCCGGCACCTGGAACGGGAGCGGACGGTGACGTTGGTTATACGCCCGCCGGAACAGCAGCCACTCGAGGTTGCGCTCGATACACTTAAAGAAAATGTCATGACCAAGTTGGAGGCGGATGGATTGCCGCAGGGCGTCCGGCTTCGGTTATCGGGGACGGCGGATAATCTGGCTCAGACCTGGGACGCCATGGTGGTTGATCTGGTGATGGCCCTGGTTATCGTTTACTTGGTCATGGCGGTGTTGTTCGAGAGTTTCGTCTATCCGCTGATCATCATGCTGTCGGTTCCGTTGGCGACGGCCGGCGGCGTGCTTGGATTGGCGCTAGTTAACCAGTTCACCTTCCAGTCGCTGGATATGCTGACCCTGCTCGGTTTCGTAATCCTGATCGGCATCGTCGTCAACAACGCCATCCTGCTTGTCCACCAGACGCTGTTCCATATTCGCTCCGAAAGCATGAGCGTCCACGATGCGGTCATGGAGGCGACCAGCAACCGCATTCGGCCGATCTTTATGTCGACCCTGACCAGTATCTTCGGGATGATGCCCTTGGTGGTGTTTCCCGGTGCCGGCTCGGAGCTTTATCGGGGGCTGGGGTCGGTGGTGCTTGGCGGGCTGACCCTTTCAGCCGTACTGACCCTGGCCATCGTGCCGCCCCTGCTGACCATCTTTGCAGGCGCCATCGAAGGCAGTCGCGAAGCACGCATTAAGGCACGCATGGAGCGCGAGGCGGCGGAGTAACCCATTGCGGTGGGCATCATGAGTTGGAGACTTCTGCGTACAATCCTGATCCTGCCGGGAACGGCGCTGATTTTCGTTCCTGTGCTAATCCTTTGGGCTTTCAATGGGTCCGACTATGCCCATGCCGTGGCGGAACTTGCAGAACTACGGCTGTGGCTGGCGATTGCGCCCGGCTTAGCCGGGTTGGCTTTGGCAGTCTGGACTGTACGGCTGTTCGCGACAGTGGGTGAGGGGACACCGGCGCCCTGGGACCCACCGCAAAAACTGGTCGTGCGGGGGCCTTACCGGTACGTTCGCAACCCGATGATTACCAGTGTGTTGCTGATGCTTTCCGCCGAGGCGTTAATCTTTGGGTCTTGGCCCCTGGCTGGTTGGCTGCTTTTCTTCTTCACGGTCAACAATGTTTACTTCCCGCTCAGCGAGGAGAAGGGATTGGAAAAGCGTTTCGGTGACGACTATCGGGTTTATAAAGCCAACGTCCCGCGCTGGTTTCCGCGCCTATCGCCTTGGGATTTGCCGTAGGCGTTACTCGGCCGCTACTGTTGCCGGCTGCCCGCTGCGGGCGACGCCGACGGTGCAGGCGGCCAGGATCAAGATTCCCGTCAGCAACAGGAAGGTCCAGCGCGCCTGACCCAGGTCAATCAGGTATCCGAACAGGACAGGCGTCACCGCCGCGCCCACGTTCAGTCCGGTCATGACCACGGAAAACACCCGGCCCGATGCTCCTTTCGGTGCCACGGCGCGGACCATCATATCCCGGGACGGTCGCGTGGCGCCTTGCATCAAGCCGACCAGGACAAGCGCCAGGATTAGAGCTGCGACAGGCAACTGCACGTTGCCGACAGCGAGGAGGATGCCGGCGGAGACGATCATGGCGACAGCGGCGACCAATCCATGGCGCCGGGTCTTATCGGCAAGCGGCCCGCCGAGTAAAATCCCCACCGCCGAGGCGACGAGAAATCCGGTCAGCACTGTATTGGCCGAGGCCAGTCCAATTCCCTGATAGTCGACCAGGGCGGTTACCGAGAACGTTTGGATGCCGCTGGTCACCATGGCGATGAAGGTGAAGAACAGGAACATGATGAAAATTTGTGGAGTCAGCAAGGGGAGAAGTCCGTCCGGGGGTGCGGTATCAGCATCCCGGTCCGCAGTCCGGTTCAATGACGACTCGTCCGTGAGCCGTCCGCCATAGCGGATCAAGGCGGCAACGACGACGAACCCCACGACGCCGCCAAGCATCACCGCCACCCGCCAATCCCAAAGCGATGACAGCAGGATCATGACCGGCGGCGCCAACATGAACCCAACATTGCCGCTAAAGGTATGCAAGGCGTAGGCGCGTCCAGCCCTCTCGGGTTTGATGGAGGCGCCCAGGATGGCGTAATCGGCCGGATGGAAGACGCTGTTGCCAATGCCCAACAACACCACCAGGGCTAGGATCATCCAGTATTCCGTCGCCAGTCCGATCAGAATCAGGCCAATCCCGGAGGCGACCAATCCCATCGTCAACACCTGCCGGGCGCCGATCCGGTCGACCAGGAAGCCGGCCGGCACCTGTGTTAGCCCCGTCGTGGTGTTGAATAGTGTCATCAACAGGCCGAGGGCGGCGTAGCTAACGTCGAACTCAGCTTTTAGCAAAGGAAACAGCGGCGGCAGGGCAAGTAGGTAGAAGTGGCTCATACCGTGCGCAGAACCGATCAAAGCCATGACGGAGGCATAATCCTTACGGTCTTGCGACAATGCCACGGCGACGTTTCCTCTGATCGGTGGATGCGGGCCGGGGACACTAACACCTTGGATCGCCACCGCCAATCGCAACTGGTTGCGCCGACAGGAAAGGGATAGGCTAATTGTATGCCGCGTGCGGAGGATTTAGTGAGCGGACCATTGACACTGCTGGACAAGGTCTGGAACGAGCACGTCGTCGCTGATCTCGGGGATGACTTCGCCTTGATCCACGTGGATCGGCAGTTGATCCATGACCTAAGCGGAACGCGGGCGCTTCTTGCTTTGGCCGAGACCGGCCATGCGGTGCGCAATCCGGAACTTACGTTCGCCACGCCCGACCACACGGTCTCCACCTTGCCGAACTTCGGCCACACTGGCCCGCGCTACGACAAATGCGTCAATCCGCTACGCGAACACAGCCGCCGGCACGGTATTCGCCTGTTCGACATCGGCGAGCCGGGGCACGGCATCGTTCACGTCATCGGTCCGGAACTGGGTCTGACCCTGCCCGGCGCGACGATTTTGTGCGGCGATAGCCATACATGCACCCATGGCGGTCTGGGGGCCTTGGCCTGGGGTATCGGGGCCAGCGAAATTGTTCATGTACTGGTGACGCAAACGGTCATTCAGCGTAAGCCCAAGCGCATGCGGATTACTTTCGACGGCGCTTTGTCCGGTGGCGTGGAGCCGAAGGATCTGATTCTCCATGCCATTGGCCGGCTCGGCACGGCGGCCGGAGACGGTTACGCCATCGAATACGCCGGTTCGGCAATTGAAACGATGAGCATCGAGGGCCGGATGACGGTTTGCAACCTGTCCATCGAATTGGGAGCCAAGATCGGCATGGTCGCACCCGACGAAGCGACCTTCCAGTTCATCGACGGTCGCGAAATGGCGCCGACAGGCGAGATTTGGGAAACGGCCGTGGAGCACTGGCGGTCTCTGCACAGCGATGACGGCGCGACCTTCGATACCGAAATTGCCATCGACGCTGCGGAGATCGGTCCGCAAGTAACCTGGGGGACCAGTCCTGAACACGTCATTGCCGTTGACCAACCGGTCCCCGATCCGGCGGTGGAACCCGATGCGGATAAGCGTCAAGCCATGGCCGCGGCGCTGGCCTATAGCGGCCTGGAACCCGGCACGCCGATGGAAGGTATCGCCATTGACCAGGTCTTTATCGGATCGTGCACCAACAGCAGGCTGTCGGATTTGCGCCGGTCGGCGGAGCTGGCGCGCGGGCGGAAGGTCGCGGATCACGTTCGTGCCTGGGTGGTACCTGGCTCCCAAGACGTCAAACACGCCGCGGAAGCCGAAGGCCTGAACCGGGTATTTACCGAGGCCGGTTTCGAGTGGCGCGAGCCAGGGTGTTCGCTCTGTGTCGGCTCCAACGGCGAGACCGTGGCCGCCGGTCAACGTTGCGTATCCACCACCAACCGGAATTTCGTCGGCCGCCAGGGCAAAGACAGCCGAACCCATCTGGTAAGCCCGGGTATGGCGGTCGCCGCCGCCATTTCGGGCCGCATATCCGACGTTCGCAAGATGGAGATGTGAGGCATGGAAAAGTTCACTACTCTCACTGCCGCTGCGGCGCCGCTTCTACTTTCGAATATAGATACCGACACCATTATTCCCATGGCCCGCTACGTGACCGCAGAGCGCGAGGTGATGCATGAATTCGCCTTTGAGCCGCTACGTTTTCTCTCCGACGGTTCCGAGAACCCTGAATTCGTGCTCAACCGGCCGCGGTTTCGGGGCGCGGAGATTTTACTGACGGGACCGAACTTCGGCTGCGGCAGTTCCCGCGAAAGCGCGGTTTGGGCGCTTGCCGGTCTCGGAATCCGCGTCATAATCGCGCCGAGTTTCGGCGGCATCTTCTACGCCAACTGTTTTCAGTCCGGCTTGCTGCCGGTGGTTCTGCGGCAACCGCTGATCGAAGAACTCGCCGCCAGGGTGGAGATTGATCCCCAGGGCGCAAAGCTTAGCGTCGATTTGGAGGAGTGCACCGTGCGAGCACCGGAGTGGGAGCCGGTTCGGTTCGAAATTGAGCCATTTCGCCGCGCCCAGCTGCTTGGCGGATTAGACGATATTGGTTTGACCAAGACACACGAAGCCGAAATAGTTGAGTTTCAGAAACAAGATCAGCAGCGCCGAGTGTGGATATACCTCTAATGGAAGGCCGGTTGATACTGGAACATCATGACCGCTGCATCCAAGAAACGTAAGAAAACCCTGTCGGGTGCCACGGATACCGACGCCGCACCGAACACCGAACTGAGCAGCGAGCACTTTCGCGTACTGGTGGAGAACGCCAGTTCCGGCATCCTGGTTCACCGCCACCTCCAGCCTCTTTATGTCAACCCAGCCCTGGTCAAACTGTTCGGCTATGATTCTAGCGAGGAAATTTTCGCCCTTGAAAGTGTGGCGGAGCTGTATGCGCCGGAAGACCGGGAACGGCTCAAGTATTTTCACGAGGCCCGATTGCGTGGCGATGACGCCCCCGATGAGTACAGGCTAAATGGGCGGCGTCGCGATGGAACCGACATGTGGCTGCAAAACCGGCCCGTGCGTATTGACTGGGACGGCGGCCCGGCAATCTGTACGACACTCATTGAAATTACCGAGCGGGTAATAGCAGAGGAACAACACCGGGAAAGCGAAGAGCGGTTCCGTGATTTTGCCCGTGTCGCCTCGGACTGGTTCTGGGAGATGGATGCGGACCTGCGGTTCACCTATTTCTCCGAGCGGAACCGGGAGATAACCGGTTTCGAACCTGAAAATTACATCGGTAAGACCCGGCGCGAAATCGTCAACGAGGCCACGGATAACGACAAATGGGAGAAACATCTGGCGGTTCTTGACGCGCGAAGGCCATTTTCTGATTTCCGTTATGAACTGCTTACGTCGAAGGGAAACACCCTCAAGCTTAGCATCAGCGGCACGCCTGTCTTGGACGAGGACGGCGACTTCAAGGGTTACCGGGGGACCGGCACCAACGTTACGGATCAAGAAGAGGCGTTTGAGGCGCTTCGGGAAAGCGAAGCCAAGTTTCGCGCATTCATCGGCAACTCGCCGGCAGCTATCTTTCTCAAGGATCGCGAAGGAAGATATGTTCTGGTCAACGAAACTTATGAGTCCTGGTACCAACTCAAAAGCGAGGACCTGGAGGGCAAAACGGTTCGCGACAGATTTTCGGGGGAGGAAGCGGATTTCTTAAGCGAGCTCGACCGTCGGGCTGTCGAGGAGCGTGAAGTCAGCGTCAACGAATCTGAGGCGACGCATCCTGATGGCGTGAGGCGCTATACCATGGTCAGCAGATTCCCGATCATCGGTCCGGATGATACGGTTTTTGGCGTCGGTGGCGTACTCACCGACGTAACCGGCCTCAAGGAAGCGGAACGCAATATGCGCCACGCCATGCAAACCGCCGAAATTGCCAACCGGGCGAAAAGTGAGTTCCTCGCCCATATGAGTCACGAACTGCGAACCCCGCTGAACTCGGTGATCGGGTTCGCGCAGATGATGTTGGCGGAAACCTTCGGTCCGCTGGGGCATGTAAACTACCAGGATTACTCCGGTGACATTCATGAATCCGCTGTTCATCTATTGAATGTCATTACCGACATTCTCGACATCTCCAAGATCGAGGCGGGTGAGATGGAGATTACCGAAACCGAAATTGAGTTGGGTTCCGTCATTCTGGAGAGCACAAAGATGGTTTCCCAGCGGGCCGACCGCGGTGGGGTTATCCTCGGAATGGAGATCGACCAAAACCTACCCTGTTTGCGCGGCGATGAGCTCAGGATCAAGCAGATCATTCTTAATCTGCTGACCAACGCAATTAAGTTCACGCCAAGCTTCGGCCGGGTAACGGCGCGCGCTTTCCTCAGTGACGGCTCTATTGTTCTGCAGGTCGCTGACACCGGCCAAGGTATTCCGGCTGACCAAATGCCCAATATCCTCAGGCCTTTTGAGCAGGTTCGCGACAGTTCCCGCCATGCCCACGAAGGCACCGGCCTGGGCCTCTATCTGACCAACTCGCTCGTCGAAGTGCACGGCGGGGAACTGAACATCGAAAGCGAACTGGGGGTAGGGACGTCGGTGACGATCCGGTTTCCGCTGGAGCGCACGGTCGCCGCGCCATAAGCCTCCCGGCCTTTCATCGGCCAGCCAGCCCGGCGCCGGTTCCGGCAATGCGGCCGAACACCGAGCCGGCGGTCAGGCCGGTACCGCCGGGATAATTGAGATAAAACAGGCCGCCGACCAGCTCGCCGGCGGCGAAAAGCCCGGGGATCACGGCGCCGTCCGTATCCAGCACCCGGGCGCCGGTATCGACAGCCAGGCCGCCGAAGGTGAACGTGATCCCACAGGTCACCGCATAGGCCTCAAAGGGCGGCGTATCCAGCGGATTGGCCCAGTTGGACTTAGGCACTGCCAGCCCGACCGTGCCGCGGCCGTCCTTGACCGCCGGATTGAAGGGAACGTCCGTCCGCACGGCCGCATTGAAGGCCGTCACTTCGGCCACGAAGGCGTCGGCGTCGACATCGGTCAGCTTACCCGCCAGTTCTTCCAATGTGTCCGCTTTGGCCTTGGTCACCTGGCGAATGGAATATTCGTCACGCAACAGCGGCGCCACCTTGGCGTCGAACACCTGCCAGGCGAATTGCCCCGGCTGTTCCAGGATCACGCGGCCGTATTTGGCGTAGGTGTAATTGCGCATGTCGGCGCCTTCATCGACGAAGCGCCGCCCGGTGGCGTTGACCATGATGCCGAGCGGGTAGCTGTGCTTCTGGAACAGATCACCGACCTCCAAGTCGCCGAATTCCGGCGCATTGCGGTCCCAGCCGACGGCGTGGCAGCCGGACCAGTTGCCGCGCGGCCAGGCGCCGGCGTCTAGCGCCATGCGGATGCCGTCGCCGGTATTGAAGCGCGAGCCCCGCACCTTGGCCAGATCCCAGCCCGGTCCCAGGTAGCGGGTGCGCCATTCCGCATTGGCCTCGAAGCCACCTGCGGCCAGGATCACGGAATGGGCGGTGATGTCGAAAAACTCTTCACCCTTACGCACCCGGACGCCACGGACCGTGCCGCCATCCTGGATCAACTCAAGGGCGCGGGTGCCGTAATGGATTTCAATATCGTCGCGTTCCGCCGCCCCCGTTAGGAAATCAACCAGCCCCGGCCCGCCGCCGACCACCTCGATTGCCAGCCCGCCCCAGAACTTGAACTTTCCGTCAACCTTAAACGCCTGCCGGCCGAAGGCCGGCGCGAAACGAACGCCCTTTTCGCGCATCCAGGTCAGCGTCGCCAGGCTGTTGTCGATCAGCACCTCGGCCAGATCCGGGTCGGTACGGTCCTGCGTCACGCGGGCCATGTCGTCGAAATACTGCTCGCGGCTGTAGACGCCGAAGTCGGAATTGGCGCGGTCCTCTTCGCTCAGGTCCGGGACCAGGGCCATCAGATCATCAACCCCGTTGTAGACGACCCGCATGATGCCGGCGGTGAAGCGCGAATTGCCGCCGCGTTCCTCATAGGGCGCGCGTTCAAGCACGATCACCCGCGCACCTTGCTCGCGGGCCGCCAGCGCCGCGCAGAACGCCGCATTCCCGGCGCCGACAACGACGACGTCTGTTTGCAGATCGGTCATGAGTGACTCTCAGGGCTGCAGCCCATTTCCCGCCCTTTCTGCATGGGATCGGCGTCCAGGGTGGCGCGGATGGAAACGGGGATGGGGATGGTTTGGCGGCTCTCGACTTCCAAAAAGATGTTGACGCTTTCGGCCGTTGCCACGCAGGCGCCGTCGTGGAACATGCCGGTGCCGAGCGTCATGGATTTGGTACCCAGCCTGATGATGCGCGTCCCCACGTTGACCGTCCCCGGGTAGTGCATTTCATTGAGGTAGTCGATCTTGACGCTGGCCAGGATGAAGTCGATGGCCGGCGTGGAGTCCGGGTTCAGCAGGCCGCCCAGGAACACGGTCCGCCCGGCCTCCGTATAGGCGGCGTAGGCACAGTTATTGACGTGGGCCATGGCGTCCTGGTCCGAATAGCGGATGGTCACGGGTGTCCAGAAACGGAAACTCCCGGTGTCGGTCAGGTCAATCTTGGTTGAGGTCGCTGAGTTCACTTTTGGCTCCCGTCAGTCCCGGCGGCCGATCACTGCATGCTCCAGATGATAAGCCACGAGCAGTTGTGTCAAGGCGAGGGTGTGGCTGGAGGTGGATTCCGGCCCCCCCCCGTATCGGCCGATGGCGTCATGGACGGGGCTGGATTCCGGAATCAGGTCCCAAATTGCGCCCTCCAACCGCTCGGCCGAGTCGCCGCTGATATCTCCACTGACCTCGAGAACGTCAATCGGCTTACCGTCCAGGTCACGCGATAGCTCCAGGTTGACGCCTTCGCTGGCGCCGGTCTGCAACAGCGGCGTCGAGATGAGGTTGGGCAGGGTCGGGCGCAGGATATAGCGCATGTTGACGTTGGCCGGATCGCCGTCACCCAACAGATCATCGTCGCGCGGATCGGAAACGACAACGATATCGGCATGCGCCCGCTGTGGCTGCACGAAGCGGGCCGCGGCGACGCTTGCCGTATAGATGGTCTCGCGGACCTCGTCTGGCGTGTATCCGCGATTGGCCATGTCGCGCCGTGTCTTCCAGCACACCCGCAGCTCCTCGTCGGGCTCTAGGAAGACCTTGACGTCGAAGCTCTCGCGCAGACGCGGCGTGGCGAAGGCCAGCAGGCCATCGACGATGAGGTAGGGCTTAGGCTCGACATAGACCGGTGGGCCGGGTTCGCCGGCCGCGTGGTCATAGCTCGGCCGCAGCACGGGTTCGCCCCGGCGCAGCAGGTGCAGGTGCTGTTCGGCGATATCCAGGTGGTTACTCTCCGGGTCGGCCGCCGCAAGTCCTCTGTGCAATCGCTCGGCGCGGGAATAGCGGTGGTAATCGTCAATGCTGAGAAAGGTAACCCGCTCGGTGCCGATGATCTCGGCGACGCCTTGGCCCAGCGTCGTCTTGCCGGCGCCGGAATCGCCGACGATACCCAGGATGACCGGCGGCGCGGCGACGCGGTTAGCCATGATCGTCGCTCCGCCCCAGGGTCAGGTAGCGGGCCACGGTCTGGGCCCGGTTCTCCGTCTGCATTTTGCTGTACAGGTTTTTCAGGTGAAATTTGACCGTGTTGATGGAAATTTCGAACCGGGCGGCGATTTGCTTGTTGCTCAGACCTTCTGCAAGCGCGCCCAGGAGTTCATGCTCGCGGTCGCTCAACTCATGCAGCGGGTCCTGGTGCAGGGCGCGGACGTCCAGCTTGGGGAACACCATCTGTCCGGCGGCCACGGCGGCGACAAGATCAAGCAGCTTTTCCGGCGGTTCGCGCTTTGACAGGAACCCGGCGGCGCCCATCGACATAGCCTGGCGCGGCAGGTCGCGGTTCGATGCCCCCGTATAAACAACCACCGAAACCGGCATGTCGCGCTCGCGCAGCGCCGTCAGCACGCCGCGTCCGTCGAGATACGGCATGACCCAGCCGATAACCCCGACATGGAACGGAATGCGCTCGACGGCCTCAAGAAACCGCTCGCCGTCGCTGGCCGTGGCGACGACGCGGAACCGCTCGTCCTCGCCGAGAATCTGCTTGAGGCCGGTCAGCACCAGTTGGGTCTTGTCGGCCAGAACGATGTCGATGGGGTCATCCATGGGGTAGGTCCCGGTTGCCTATTTCGCATCCTACACTTTTGGATAGGATAGGGGAAGTCGGGTAGGGTGAACACTGCGGGGATCCGCGGAAAATTGGGATGGCGCCTGCGGCCGCGGCCTGTAAGATGAGCGCGCGGCGCTGTCGGGCCTGGTGCCGCGCTGTCGAGGGAGGCTGATCTGACATGAAGACCGTCCACTTTCACGTTGGTGCCGGACGTTGCGGATCATCGCTTATTCAGGCGCTGTTCAACGACGTAAATATGCATGAGGTTTTCACCCGGTTCTCCCTTAAATACGACCCGGAAATTTATCTAGCCCTTACCGAATTGACGCCGATCGAGACATTCAATGAGGCGGACTGGCGGGACTTTCGCGACCAGCATATCGTGCCGCTCAAAGATCAGGCCTTTCACCACTATTTCATAACTCAGGAAAATCTATTTGGCATTGATGGCGACAATGGGGGACTCGATGCCTGCCGCGCATCCAGTGCGGCTATCGACTATCTGATGGAAGGGTTCAGGACCCGAATTGTCATTCTAGTTCGCCGCCAGGATACATACATCGAGTCGATCTACAGCCAACATGTCAAGCGCCGGGAGGTGCGCGATTTTGCCACGTACCTTGACGAGCTACCTTGGGAGAATTTGGATTGGGGTGAGGTTGCCGATATCCATGCGGACCGGTTCGGACGCGAAAATGTCACTGTCCTGCCATTTGAGAAGCGGGTTTTGAATTTGGCCAATATCGATTGGTTCGTGACGGCTGTTCTGCGCGCAATCGGCGTGACACAGATAATTGAATTTGAAAACTTGCCGACGGTGAATCCAAGCGTATCACCGCGCGCCATGGAGGTGCAGCGGCTGGCCAACAAGTTGCTGACGGAAGATGAATCGCTTCACCTTGCCAACTGGTTCGAGGCCAATATTCCAAAATCGCCCGAAGAATCCTATTCCCTCATGAGTGAAGAACAGCGCGCCGACGTGCTTGATTTTTTTAGGGAACGTAACCGGCGGCTGTGCTCGGAATACATGCCCGATTACGACCCGGCCTATTACCTGGGGGAGGACGCCAAAGGCTAGGCTGGCGGCCCGTGAAGTGGATGGGCGAACGGTCCGGCAGGGCTGGAAAGCCCCGGAAATACCAACCTTACCGGACCGCCGCCGCAAGCATCTGGCCGGCCATGTTGGCGCCCCCGGATTTGTGGGGAATGCCGGCCTGAACCATTGCCATTTCGATGCCCGAGAGAACGCCGAGCAGCATGACCTCATTGCAGTCGCCCATGTGGCCGATGCGGAACACGCGGTCCTGCAACCGGGCCAAACCACTGCCGAGCGCCATGTTGAAGTTATCCAGGGCGGCGGCGCGAAGGGCATCGGCGCTGTAGCCGTCGGGGACGAAGACGGCGGTCACAGAATCGCTGTACTCGCGTTCGTCGGCGCAGACTGTATCCAGGCCCCAGGCTTCGACGGCGGCGCGGGTTGCGGCGCCGAGGCGGCGGTGGCGTGAGATGACGTTATCCAAGCCTTCCTCGGACAGCATGTCGAGAGATTCGCGCAGTCCGTAAAACAATTGAATGGCCGGCGTGTAGGGGAAGAAGCCGTCGCCGTTGAGCGAACGCTGCCATTCCCAATCCCAATAGAAGCGGGGTAGGGTGGCTGTCTCGGAGGCCTTGCGCGCTTTCTCACTGACCGCGTTGAAGCTCAGGCCCGGCGGCAGCATGAGGCCCTTTTGCGAGCCGGCGATGGCGACATCGACGCCCCAATCGTCGTGCAGGAAATCGAGCGATGCCAGCGATGAGATGACATCAACCATGAACAGGGCCGGGTGGTTGGCGCTATCGATGGCGCGGCGGATTTCGGGAATTCGCGCCGTTGTCCCGGTCGAAGTCTCGTTGTGAACCACAAGCACGGCCTTGATGGCATGGTCGGTGTCGTCGCGCAGCTTTTGTTCGATGTCTTGCGGCGACGGCGCGCGGCGCCAGTCGTTTTCGATGACGTGGACATCGAGGCCGAATTGCTTCGCCATCTTGATCCACAGGAAGGAGAACTGGCCCGAATCAAAGACCAGGATGCCGTCGCCCGGCGACAGCGTGTTGGCAATCGCCGCCTCGCCGGCGCCGCTGCCCGAAGACGGATAGATAAAGACCTCGCCGGAGGTCCGGAACACGGACTTCATGTCTTCCAGAACGGACAGCGCCAGGCTGCCGAACTGCGCGCCGCGCTGATCGATGGCGGTGGCGTGCATGGCCCGGAGAACCCGCTCGGGGATATTGGTCGGCCCGGGCAGTTGGACAAAATGCCAGCCCGCCTGATAGTCGGCCTTGGTGAGGGGCGCCGTCGCCGTGAAGCTTGATCCGTCCATCTCGCTGACTCCTGTACTCGGCTGCATAAATCCACAGTGGCGGCGACTGTACGGCCTTCCCGGCGTACCTGGACACACCCGAAAAGGCGCGGGATAAAATCTTTCGGGTGAGCGAAAAACCACCCCAATGGGTAGTAACAACATGCGTGAGTTGGACTTGCCCGGTCCGGGTTTCCGGCCCTATGGTGAGGATGGGTAGGGGATGAAGGGACCGCCATCATGACCGAAGACAGCCACCGGATGACAGCGGAGGCGGCAGCGGCCGCCATTGCCGCCGGTGATCTGACGTCCGAGGCCCTGGTCGGGGCTTGCCTGACGCGAATTGCGGAACGCGATCCGGTGGTCAGGGCCTGGGTTCATCTCGATCCCGAGCCGGCGCTTGAGCAGGCCCGCGCGGCGGATGCGGCTGTGGCAGCGGGTGATGAGCAGGGGCCACTGCACGGCGTTCCCGTCGGCATCAAGGACATCATCGATACCGCCGAGCTCGCGACCGAGAACGGTTCTGATCTCAATACGGGGCGCAGGCCGGCCCATGACGCCACCGTGGTCGCCCTGCTCAAGCAGGCCGGCGCGGTGATCCTGGGCAAGACCGTGACCACGGAATTCGCGATCTCCGGCGCCCGCGCCACCACTAATCCGCATGATCCGACCCGCACGCCGGGCGGGTCGTCCAGCGGGTCAGGCGCCGCCGTGGCGGATTTCATGGTGCCGCTGGCCCTGGGCAGCCAAACCGGCGGGTCGGTAATTCGGCCGGCTTCTTATTGCGGCGTACACGGTTTCAAGCCCACGTATGGCTGCATCTCGCGGGCCCGCGTCTTTGTCCTGGCGCGGCGACTGGATCATATCGGCGTCTATGGCCGCTGTCTGGCCGATCTGGCCCGCATTGGCGATGTGCTCATGGTTCACGATGACGCCGATCTCGACATGCGGTTCCATCCGGGATGCGAATTGGTAGACACCCTGGCCGAGCCGCCGCTCACGGAAGCGCCGCGCCTGGCTTTCGTCAAAGGCCCGGCCTGGGCGTTCGCCGAGGATCACATGCCGGCTATCTTGCAGGCCTATGTGGATGGCTTGGGTGACGCCGTTCGCGAGGTCGAACTGGCCGGCGTCTTCGATCAGGTCCTGGATTGCCACGAAACCATCATGAACGCCAACTTGTGGGCCAACATCGGTGACGACGTCGAGGCGCACGGCGATCAACTGCTGGCGGAAACGGTGCGCCGGGTTGAGATGGGCAGGGGCATCGCCGCCGAGGAATATATCCGCGCCTTGGAGCTGGCGGATTCCATTTCCGCCGCCGTCGATCATCTGTTCGGCCACTATGACGCGCTGATTACCGCGGCGGCTCCCGGCGAGGCGCCGGTTGGGTTGGAGTCGACGGGCAATGCCGCCTTTCAAAAGCTGTGGACCCTGGTTGGCGTTCCGACCGTGACGCTGCCGCTGTTGCAAGGCCCCAACGGCCTGCCCATCGGTGTCCAGGTCATTGGCCGCAAGGGCAAGGATGCGGTTTTGTTCCAGGTCGCGCGCTGGCTCGAGGATCAATACCGTTGATTAATGAGGAACGGCTCTGGAATTCGCTCATGACCATGGCCGAAATTGGCGCCACGGCGGGAGGCGGCGTCGGCCGACTGGCGCTGACCGACCTCGACCGCCAGGCCCGCGACCTGTTTCGCCAATGGTGCGAACAGGCGGGATGCTCGATCCGCATTGATCGTCTCGGCAACATCTTCGCCCGCCGGGCCGGGACTGATCCGGACGCGGCTCCGGTAATGACCGGCAGCCACCTGGACAGCCAACCGCTCGGCGGCAAGTTTGACGGTGCTTACGGCGTGCTCGCCGGGCTAGAGGTCATCCGCGCCCTCAATGACGAAGACATCAAGACCCATGCCCCCATCGATGTCGCCGTGTGGACCGACGAGGAGGGCGTCAGGTTCGGCGGCGGCTGTCTCGCTTCGGCCGCCTTTGCCGGGCTGATTGAGTCGGAGACGGCCCTCGGCACCACAGACGCTGACGGCCTGTCCATGGGCGATGAACTGGTGCGCATTGAATATGCCGGTGACGAGCCCGTCGGCGGCATTCCCGTCGCCGCTTTCTTCGAGGCGCATATCGAGCAGGGACCGGTGCTGGAGGCCGAGGGGATTGCCATCGGCGCCGTTCTCGGTGCGCAAGGGCAGCGCAACTTCGAAGTCACCGTGACCGGCGACGAAGGCCATGCCGGCACGCTGCCCATGAACCGCCGCCGCGATGCCTACCTGGGTGCGGCGCGTATGGCCGATGCGCTGAACGCCGTCGCCTTCCGGTTTGATCCCGTGCCGGTCGTCACCATCGGCCATGTTCGGGTCACGCCCAATTCCCGCAACACCATCCCCGGAACGGTGGTTTTTAGCATCGACAGCCGCCACCCCGACGACGGTGTCCTGTCCCAAGTCAAGGACGCCATGCGGGCGGAGTGCGAGCGGGTAGCCGGCGAGTCCAATGTCGAAATGTCATTCAAGCAGATCAGTCATTCACCGCCGGTGGTGTTCGATGGTGGTTGTGTTGACGCCGTACGCCAAGCCGCCGACCGTCTCGATCTGGCCAGCCGCGATATCCACTCCGGCGCCGGACATGACGCCTGCAATCTGGCCCGCTGCACGCCGACGGGAATGATTTTCGTCCCCTGCCGGGACGGCATCAGCCACAACGAAAAAGAAAGCGCCACACCCGAAGACCTGGCCGCTGGCGCCGCGGTGCTATTGGAAATTATCCTGGAACGGGCCGGACGCGTCTAGACTGCCACCCGGTCAGAAGCCGAGCGCTTTATTCTCTACACGGATGCGATGCTGGAGGAGGGCGGCGTTGAGGATTGAGAAGGCGAGGGCGATCTCCCACGCTCCGAAAATCAGCGGTAACAGGGCGATCTCTGCGATCACCACCAGATAATTAGGATGCTTGAGCCAGCGATAGGGGCCGTGGGTTACCAGCGGCACGTCCGGCACGATGATGATCCGCGTGGTCCAGCGCGTGCCGAGCGTGCTGATCACCCAGTATCGCAAACCCTGCACGATCAAAAAGAGCGCCAGGAAGTGAAGCTTTGGAGGTGTCTCTGTTGGGATCAGGAAAGCGATGGCTAGAACCCATGTGGCGTGTAGAACGACGATTAGGGGGTAGTGGCCGCCGCCGATCTCATAGCCGCCGCCGGCCAACAGGCGGCGCGTATTGCGGTTGGCGACAAAGAGTTCAAGAAGGCGGGCGAGGACGACGTAGCCGACCAGGAGCATATGCCCTGTCATGCTTGCTCTAGAACGAGGAAGCCAGCGGTGAAGCCGGGTCCGAGACTGGACATCAGGGCGCGCGCCGGCGTTTTGGCCTGCGTTCGCATATGCTCAAGCACGAACAGAACCGTTACCGCCGACATATTGCCAAACTCCCTGAGCACGGCTCGCGAACTGGCCAAGGCGCCGGTTTCGAGTCCGAAGACGTCCTCGAGGGCATCGACCACCTTGGCGCCGCCCGGATGCACGGCGAAACCGTCTATTTCTTCGAGGGACAACTTGTTGGCGGCAAGGAACCGATCGACGGCAGCACGGTAATCGCGTCGAACGATGGCCGGGATGCTTTGTGAAAACAACACGCCTAGGCCGTCGTCCTCGACCCGCCAGCCCATGACATCGAGAGTGTCCGGCCAGGTATGTTCGCCCCAGGCGCGGATTGACGGCGCTGCCGTATCGCCGGACTCGGATGCCGTGATGACGGCCGCCGCCGCGCCGTCGCCGAACAGCGCCGTGGCGACGATATTGGACTTCGACTCGTCGCTGCGGCGGAATGTGAGGCCGCACAGCTCGACAACCAGTAGCAATACGTTAGCGCCGGGACGGCTCGCCGCTATCTGCCCCGCCCGCGCCAAGCCGATAACGCCGCCGGCGCAACCGAGCCCGAACATGGGAAGCCGTTCGATATCGCGGCGCAGGCTCATGCGTTCGACGATCAGGGCATCCAGGCTCGGTGTGGCAATGCCGGAGGTGGAGACCGAAACGATGGCATCCACGTCACCGTGCTCAAGACCTGCGTTTGCCAATGCTTGTCCTGCGGCCTCCTCAAGCAAGTTGACGGCATTCTCGACAAAAAGCGCGTTGCGGTCCTTGAAACCGTGAGGCTCGGCGTACCACTCGAGCGGAACGCAGGAATAGCGGCTGTCGATGGCGGCGTTATTGTAGATCGGCATCAGCCGTTCGAAGTCATCAATTGAGCCGGCGAAGAGTTCTGCCGTAAAGCGGGCCACCTCAGCCTGCTTCAGGCGATAGGGCGGAACCGCCGTGGCCAGGGAGATCAACCTGGGATCCGCCATTCCTCGGCTCACCAATACTGCAGTGTGAGGTTCACGGATTTGCTCCCATCTTCCACGGATACCGACGCTTCCGCAAAATCGGGTGGACCGAGAAACACGGGTGCGTCGTTGCCGAACCCGAACCCTTCCTGCGGAATGCCGAGGAAATTTTCGTCAAAGGTGACGTTGTCGTTCTCATCGTGGAAAGCAGCAAGCCCGTATGTGCCGGGCGGCACCTCGGCGAAGGCTCCTTCGATGGTTCCCGTGCTGGCTGGAATGACGACTTCGAGAAACCGCCCTGCCTTGGTCGCGAATTGCTCCGGTGTCTGGTAAAGGGCGACCCGGACATTGCCGGCGTCGTTCCGCACACCACCGACGGTAACGTGAAGCTCACCCGCCGCGGACGAAGCTGTCCACACGAGAATTCCGACCACCAATGCGTAAGGCCAGTACGGCCTGATTAAAAAAGTCGCCATGCGTGGCATTGGGGAACATTCCGCCGAAGAACTCAAGCTGATCGCCCTCATTGTCCAATTATGCCCGCTCGGGCATACTTTATCTGGTTTTCCGAAAACATCGCGAATCACGTCATTGGGAGGATGGGCTGATGCCGGACGGACCAGGCGGGACCAACGAATTCGTCGATTTCTGGAACGAAGTCCTCGTTCCTAAATTTATTAAGTACAAGCATGTCCTGGTGGATGGGTTGACCCACCACAGTGAAGCGATTTTCCCAAATCTGAAGGTTAACAAAGGCGACAGCGTGCTCGATGTGGGCTGCGGGTTCGGCGACACGGCTATCAAGCTGGCCCATCGTGTCGGCCCCACCGGACGGGTTGTCGGGATCGACTGCTGCGAGGCCTTCATGGACTACGGCCGCAGGGAAGTGGCCGAGTTGGGGCTGGAAAATATCTCGTTCGTCGATGGCGACGCCCTTCAGGTTGAGTTTAAACCGGAGTATGACTTCGTCTTTTCACGCTTCGGCACCATGTTCTTCTCAAGCCCCGTGGCTGGATTGCGGAACATGCGGACCGCCCTGAAGCCGGGTGGAACCGTGACCCACATTGTCTGGCGCACGCCGGCTGACAATCCGTGGCTGAGCATGGCCAAGGAAGTGGTCCTCAATTTCCTGCCGCCGCCGGGCGAGGACGCACAAACCTGCGGGCCCGGACCGTTTTCCATGGCCAATGAGGAAATGGTGACGGGAATGATGAAATCGGCCGGATTCGAGAATATCGAGTTCGTACGGGTCGATGCGCCGGTGCTGATAGGCCACACCGTCGAGGACGCGATCGGTTTTCAACTGGCGTTGGGACCGGCCGGGGAAGTGTTCCGTGAAGCCGGTGACGAAGCAGAGGAAAAGCGTGGAGAAATAGAAGCCGCCCTGGCCGACGCCATCGCCAAAGAAAAGGCGGAAGCCGACGGCATCGTCATGCCATCTTCGTCGTGGGTCATTTCCGGAACCAATCCGGGGTAAGACTTTCGGCGGTTCAGGACCCCGACCCGGCGTCCTCGACCAAGTCGGCCACGCGCTTGCTCATCTGATCGGCTTGGTAGTCGGGAATGTCGTAAATCCAGCTGCCGGTGCGCTTTGCCAACTCGGTGGCCAGTTTGGCACCGTCGGAGTCCGGCTGGGTCCCGGTGTAGTGAACGGCGACGCGCATCCAGTTATGCGGCTTTTCGCGCCACAGCGTCAGCGTAATGGTAACGTCGCCAGTGAGGGCGAACTCAGCATGCACGGAGGGCTCTCCGGCCAAGTTGATATCGCCATTGCGGCGCACGTCATTGAGTAGAAAATCGCTGGGAACGGTGGCGACGGACTGCGGTGCGTAATTGGTTGTCAGTTTCTTGCCTTCGGGCAGATTGACCAGCCGGAACCCATGTTGATTAGCCGCATCGGCGACGATTTCCACTATTTCGCCATCGCTATGGCGGAGCGTGGCGCGCTGGATTTGCGTATCGGCGACGTTCATGATCTCTCGCACCAGCCAGTCGCGCGGCTCAACGCCGAGGTCAATCACGCCCCGGGCCAGCCACGTCTGCTCGGAATCGGAGCGGCGCACATACTGGCCGCCGGTCATTACCGCCGGCAGCGAGAAGTTGCTGCGGCCGACAATGACCGAGCCCATGTCTTTGCCTGCTTTGTCCTTGAGAGCAACCGACCGGCCCCGGGAATTTGGCGCCATGGGGTCTTCCAGGCGAAGCGTCGCGAACTTTTCCTTACGCTTGGTTTTTGGCTCCAGGAGTTGCAATTCTGAAAGGCTGAGCACCACCTTTGCAGCCAGCCGGTCGTGGATCGGGTGACCGCCGCTCTCGGCCAGGGTCCAGCCTTCAGGCTCCAGTTCCAAAGTCATCGGTGCGCCGTCCTGGATGATGGCAATGGTGCCGACGTTGGCGGCGTTCACCAATAAGTCGGGAAACACGTACTCACCTTGACCGGTGACCTGGGTGAACCGGGGTTGCATGGTCAGCGAAGCGGTGGCGGCGGCGACCGAGATCACGGCGGCGACGGCAAGGATGATAAAGGTTTGCTTTGTCATGACGCTGCCCTCGCTCTCGGGGTGGCGGCGCGGCGGCTCCTACGCACCAGGGCCAGAACCAGGGCGATGGCGCCCAGTAGAAGCGGGATGGCGGCGATATTGAGGAACTTGAGCCGCATGTCGAGATCATCGATCTCTTTTCGCAACGCATGTTGGACGTCGCGCAGCTGGCGGCGCAGGGAAATCATCTCGCGGCGCAGGCTGTCCGCGGTCAGCCGGTCCTCGGGCGTAACCATCACTTCGCCGCCGCTGTTCTCGCGCGACAGCAGCTTGGCGATGTTTTCTTGCACTTCCGTTAGTTTGCCGGCCAGAACCTGTTCCTTGGCCCGGTATTTTAGCTCGGCGTCCTGGCGAATGCGCTGCACCATTCGAAATGGTCGCGTTGTTTCGCCGCGGCTGCGTAATCCGACCAGATTGGCGCCGCCGGCCATGTTTTCCAGGGCGTTGAGCACCAGATTGGCGTTGTCGGCATAGGGTACGGTGTAGCTCTGTCCCAGCACGTTTTGCGAGTCGACCCAGAACTGATTGTGCAACATGTCCGTGTCGGCGACGACAATCAGGCTGACCGGCCCGGCCGCTTCGCTCAGATGCCCGTCCGCGGGCGGTGCTTCGGCCGATGCTTCTGCTGGTTTCGGCGGTCCTTCCGGGAAGGCGGTTTTCGGTTTTCCCTGAACCCGGGCGGCCAGGGTCAACGGTTTGCCATCAGGCTTGAATTCGCGGAACAGGGCGGCGACGTCCGGATTGACCCGCACCTTGGCAGTCTCGATAGACATCGCGCGCTCGCCGGTGGAGATCAGTGGCGTTAGTGTGGTGCCGGCCGCTTCGACCGCTTCAATGACGCCGCCGGTGGCCAGATTGACCCGGTTGAGGTCGCTGGTAACCGGATCATCAGCGTTGAAGTTGCGCCCGTCCAGGGACAGCCACAGGACATAGTCGGCGACGGCAACCTTGCCGCCCTGGCTGACGTTAACCCGCCGTGCCGTATCCAGATCACCGGCCACCACGCCTGGCTTCAGGCGAAGACCCCAAGCGGCAAGTTGCTGGTCGAACTGGGACGGTCCGGCCTCCGGCTCGCCCCGCGCCATGGCAATTTCAAGCTCCGAATTTGCGTCGACGAACACCATGGCCGGCTTGCCTCTGAGGACAAACTGGTCGATGGCGTATTGCAGCTGTTCATTCAGTCCTTTCGGGTGAGCGATCAGCAGCATATCGACTTCGCCGGGGATTGATTTCTCCGTGTTGTCGATGCCGCGCACTTCGAAGAAGTCGGCAATCTGGTCAATCACTGCCCAACGCGGCTGTTGGGCGGTGGGATTGCCGTTGATGGGAAGCGCGCTGATGACGCCGACCACCTTTGGCTCCGGATTGACCAAGCCCTGGATCAGCCGGGTCAGGTCATACTCGAGGAACGGTTCGCGCTGGGGGCTCATATAGGTGACGACTTCGCGGTCATCGGTGCTGTTGGTGACGGCGAGTCCAAAATAACCCTTGTCGCCGGCCTCGTTGACCGGCAGGCCTTGCAGACCGAACGCGACGGCGCGGTCTTCGTCGTCGGTGAAGGGCTCCGGGTTGAAAAGTTCCAGGCGCAAGCGTCCGCCGGATACTTCCGAATACTGTTCAAGTAACTCGCGCACCCGGTTGTAGTAGATCAGATGGCGCGGATTGACCTCACCCAGCAGCTTGCTGAAATAGAGACGGGCAATAACCGGCTCGTCCATAGAAGCGAGCACGTCACGGGTGCCTTGCGACAGCGTGAACAGCCGCTGCTCCGTCAAGTCCAGGCGCAGGCCCTTGAACGCCGAGTTGGCGAAAATGTTGACGGCAAAGAAGATAACCACGGCCAGGGCCAGTCCGCCGACAGCCAGTTGCCTGTGATCACCTGTCATGTGCTTCTTTCCGCTCACGTCAGCTTCCCTTGTTGAGGTCGACAATGACGACATTGGCGAACAGTGAGACGACGATCAGCGAGCCGAAGAACACGGCGTCGCGCAGATCAAGCAGGCCGCGGGTGATGGATTCGAAGTGCGCCAGGAAGCTCATGCGGAAGATGGCTTGCGCGACCACGTCGGGCGCCCAGGCGCGGACCGAGTTCTGCACCAACTCGGCGCCGCTCATGGTGAACAGGAAACATGCCGTCGCCGACAGGATGAAGGCGATAACCTGGTTCTTGGTCAGGGCCGAGAAACACGATCCGATGGCCAGATAGGCGCCGGCCATGACCAGGCTGCCGAGATAGCTGGCTGCGATAACGCCGTTGTCGGGATCGCCAAGCGCGTTGACGGTGATCCACATGGGCGCCGTCAGCGCCAGCGAGATACCGCAGAATGCCCAGGCGGCGAGGTATTTGCCCAACACCGCCTCGGTGGTGGAAAGCGGCAGGGTCATGAGGATTTCAATGGTGCCGGATTTCCGTTCCTCCGCCCACAGCCGCATGGAAATGGCCGGAACCAAGAGCAGAAACAGCCACGGATGGTAGACAAAGAACGCCTGCAGGTCGGCTTGAGCGCGATCAAAGAAACCGCCGACGTAGAACGCGAAAGCGCCGGTCAAGGCGAGAAAAATGACGATGAAAACCAGGGCCACCGGGGTGGCGAAATAGCTGCGCAGTTCGCGCGCAGCCACGATGCCGACACTACCCATGGCCGGTCTCCGCGTCGTGATCTTCGGTGGTGATCTGGCGGAACACTTCGTCCAAAGCGCCCTTTTCGGTGTACATGTCGCGCACTTCGATGCCGCGCTCATGCAGCAGCGCGCCTGCGTCGACGGCGACCGGGCCGCCGTCCTTGGCCAGCACCCGGAGCGCAGCCAGGCCATTGACCCCGTCCAGGGTCTCGACCGATGCCACATGGGGCAGGGCTTCCAGCGCCGATTTCACTTCGCCGGCGCGGGCCGGGTCCAATTCGATGCGCACCGCGTTGTGCAGCGGCGAGCGGGCGACCAGTTCGGCCGGCGTGCCGTCGGCGACCAATCGGCCGCGGTCAATAATCACGGCGCGGGTGCAGACCGCCTCGACCTCTTCCAGGATATGGGTCGAGACGATCACCGCCTTATCCTCGGCCATGCCGCGGATCAGGTCGCGGACATGGTGTTTCTGGTTCGGATCAAGGCCGTCCGTCGGTTCATCCATGATCAGCACCGGCGGATTGTGCAGGATCGCCTGGGCCAGCCCGACACGGCGTTTGAAGCCCTTGGACAGCGTATCAATGGATTGATGGAGGACGCCGGCCAGAGCCGTCTTGTCCACGGCCTCATCAACCCGTGCCTGCTTCTCCGCGCCTCGAAAGCCGCGCACCTGGGCAACGAAATCGAGGAACGTCGCTGGCGTCATGTCGCCGTAGGCGGGCGCGCCCTCGGGCAAGTAGCCGATCATCCGTTTGACGGCGACCGGCGCCTCGGTGACGTCCAGGTCGCAGACCTTGGCCGTGCCGGACGTCGGCGGCAGGAAGCCCGCGATGATTTTCATGGTCGTTGACTTACCGGCGCCGTTGGGGCCGAGGAAACCCAGCACCTCGCCCCGCTTGACGGAAAGCGAAATACCGTCAACGGCGGTCAATGGCCCAAAGGTCTTCACAAGGTGTTGGAGTTCGATCAAGTCTGTTGCCCGTCCCAGGTCGTATCTTGTTTGCGCCGGAGCGCATTCCGACAGAAAAATACGGCAACTTCTTGGCAGATCAAGCCCGCAGTGGAAAATAATACGTTTGCTATTCGGTCGCCGGTCTGAGGCGCTTGGCAAAATGATACCGGCGAAGGCCTCCACCGACGGTGCGGTTGGTCTGGGCCTCGGCGATGACCTCTTTCTCCAACTTGTAGTCTTTGGCTTCGTAAAGGGCTTTGGCCTGGGGTTGTAAAGCCGAGGTCGAGAGCACAATTCGCCCGTAGCCTGCATCGCGGCAGAAATCCTCGGCGTGCTTCAGCAGTCGCTGGCCGATGCCGCGCCGCCGGTACGGCTCGTCCACATACATCCGCCGAATCTCGGCCTCAAAGTCGTCGAGGCGCTCAATGCCGACCATCCCGGCAATCTCACCCGCGTCCTCCGCGACCCAGAAGCCGGAGCCTTTGACTGCTTGATAATAGTCGGGAATTCGCTCGATTTCCTCAGCAAGCGATCGCGCAATGTAGGCCTCGAACGCCGCCTCCTGGCCCGGCTGGGTAATGTGGCGGTTCCAGGCGATGAAAATTTCCCTGACCCGGGCTTGATCGGCGGGGGTGAAGGGACGGATGGTGAGGTTGGGCAACGGACCTATCCTAGCAACTACTGCGAAGCCAGATATGGGATCGGAGGAGGAAGCCCTCAACCCTCAGGCACATCGGGCCTGTCTGCCGGCTCCGCCAGTAGCCATCTGAACACCAGCGTTGCCGCCACCGCGCCGGCCAACTCGGCGATGATGAAGCCGGGGGCGTCCAAGGGGCGGATGCCGGAGAAGGTGTCGGTGAACGAGCGGGCGATAGTCACGGCCGGGTTGGCGAAGGATGTCGACGCGGTAAACCAGTAGGCGGCGGTGATATAGAGACCGACCGCATATGCCACCGCGTCGGGCCGCCATTTGAGGCAGCCCAATATGGCCGCCACCAGGCCGAAGGTGGCGACGATTTCAGCCAGCCATTGCGCGCCGCCGGTGCGCACGTGAATTCCCTCGGTGAACGGCGCCATATCAAACATCAAATGCGCAATGGCGACGCCGGCCAGGCCGCCAATCACCTGGGCGCCGACATAGGCCGCGGCCAGGCCGGGGCAGATTTCCCGGCGAATGAGGAAGGCCAGGGTCACGGCCGGGTTGAAATGCGCCCCCGACAGGCCGCCGAACATCAGGATCAGCACCACCAGGATGGCGCCCGTGGCGATGGTATTGGCCAGCAGTGCAATGGCCACATTGCCGCCGGCCAGGGTCTCGCCCATGATCCCGGAACCGACCACGGTGGCCAGCAGGAACGCCGTGCCAAGCGCCTCGGCGGCCAGTTTGCGCGACAGGGAAGGGGACGATGTCATTTATGCGTTCTCCAATTGGCTCCAGTTGCGGCCGGTGCTGCGCCACAAGTCCTCGGGCTGCGGGTGATGATGGGCTTCGAGAAAGACAACGGCCTTGGCGGCGGTATTGAGTAGCGGGCCGGTGCAGCGAAAGCACGGCGAAACGGTGCAGTAAACGGTATCGATCAGGCGCACGTCGGAGCATTGCATGAGCGCGTTCATCTCGGCGTGGACGGCCTCGCAGGTATAAAGCCCCTCGCCTTGCTTGGAGGTCGCGCCGGGGCAGGGGTGTTCGGTGCAGTTTGGCCGGCCCGTCGGTGGACCGTTGTATCCCGTGGCCAGGATGCGGTGATCGGCGGACACCAGAACACAGCCGACCTGCCGCTGGGCACAGGTCCCCCGCGTCGCCACATCCTCGGCAATCCGCATGAAATAGGTGTGCCAGTCGGGCCGGGTCACGCCAAGTCCTCCGGATCAGTCACAAAACGGCTTAGGCGGGCTTCGATCTGTCCGTAGACGTTGGCGTAATAAGCCTGAGTCTCCGACGGCGAGCCTTGGAACATGGCCGGGTCGGGAAACGGCCAATGGGCGCCGGCGGGATCGCCCGGCCATACGGGACAGACTTCGCCGGCGGCGTTGTCGCAGACGGTGATAATCATATCCATTCGCGGCGCGTCAGGTTCGGAGAACGCGTCCCAGCTCTTTGATCGCAGATGCGCCGTCTCATGGCCGCGTGCCGCCAGCAGATCGAGGGTAAAAGGATTGACGGTGCCGGCCGGATGACTGCCGGCGCTGAAGGCTGCGAACCTTCCTTCGCCGAGCCCGGCCAGGAGGGCTTCGGCCATAACGCTGCGGCATGAGTTTCCGGTGCACAGGAACAGGATGTTTTGTTGCGGAGAGGTCATAGAGGGTTCAAATTCCGAAAAACTTGCCCAACCAATCCTGGATATCTTCCGCGCTGACCGGCTTGGGAAGAACCGCATGGGCGCCAATCTTGGTGGCGGCTTTCAGGGTCTTGGCCGAGGTCATTTCGCCGAATCCCGCCGAGATGGCCAGAATGAAGACAGTAGGCATCTTGGCTATGACGGTTTGAATCATTTCCATGCCGCCCATGCCTTCCATGAAAATGCCGGTAATCACCAGACCGTAACCTTCCTGCTCCAATTCGGTCAGGCCGATTTCCGCACTGTGGGTAATGGTTACGCCGAACCCCGCGCCACGACAGACAGAGGCGATAAATTCGCTGTCCTCCTTGTCGTCATCGACTATCAGAATTCGCTGTCCTGTCACATTTCCGTTCCTTGATGACTGGATATTCCGTTCAACTATCGAGCAAGTCAGTGACCGTACCCAGGATTTGTTCAGCGTCAATGGGCTTGGCCAAGATCGCGTCGGCGCCGATCTTTGCGGCGGCCTTTAGGGTGTCATCGGAACCCATGTTCCGGAACCCGCCCGAAATGGCAAGGATTCGGACGCCGGACATTTTTTCGGCTATCACCTCGATCAATTCCAAGCCCCCCATGCCGTCCATGAAAATATCTGTGATCACCAAATGGTAACCCTCCAGCAGCAATCCTTCCAAGCCATGCTCCGCTGTATGTGCGATGGTCACCTCGAAATCCTCGGCGCGAAGCACCGTCGCGATGAAACCGCTGATCGCCGGGTCATCATCAATGATCAGGATTCGCTTGTTCCGTTTCACATCCCAAATCCTTGGTAATCTTAGCTTCGGCCCGAATCTCGACGGCTTCATCCTTTCGGCTCGAACCGGAAATGGCAACCCGGAAAGGGTGCGGCAATGTTAAAATACATATAATTAGTGTATTAAATTTATATTTTACAAATTTATTGACTAAATTAGTGCGGACGCCCATATTCCTTATTGTCAGGCAGCCGGAAGATGCCGGCGGCGCTTATTTGGAAAAAAGTTATGGCTCCGCAGATCATTACCGCCAACCGCGTAGATAATGGGCGCGTCGTTTACCTGTCCGGTAGTGGCGAATGGTCCGAGTCCGTCAATGACAGCCACCTGATCGACACCGATGACGACCTGGAACACCTGACGGAGGAGGCCGACCGGTCGGTCAAGGCGCAGGAGGTGATGGATGCCTATGCCATTGACGCAATCCAACAAGAAGGCCGTATCGAGCCGACGCGTTACCGTGAGCGCATTCGCGCCTTCGGCCCCTCCATCCACCCTGATTTTGCTAAACAACCGGAGCCCGAGCATTTCGAGCATCCGGACGGCGTCATTGCCATCACCATGGATGACGCATAGGGAGAGCCTGCATGTACCGCTATGACGAAATCGACCGCGAACTGGTTAATGAACGGGTCGAGCAATTCCGCGATCAGGTTGCCCGCCGCCTGAGCGGCGAGTTGAGCGAGGACGAATTCAAGCCGCTCAGGCTGATGAACGGCCTCTATCTCCAACTTCACGCCTACATGCTGCGTATCGCTATTCCCTACGGCGTCATCTCATCGCCGCAGCTGCGCAAGCTGGCCCACATCGCGCGCACTTACGACCGCGGCTACGGCCACTTCACGACGCGCCAATGCCTACAACTGAACTGGCCGAAGCTGGAAGAAGTGCCGGATATCCTGACTGAGTTGGCTGAGGTGGATATGCACGCCATCCAGACCAGCGGCAATTCCATCCGTAACACCACAGCCGACCAATACGGCGGCGCGGCGGCGGACGAAATCGACGATTCACGCATCTGGGCGGAGATCATCCGCCAGTGGTCGACCCTACACCCGGAATTTTCCTTCCTGCCGCGCAAGTTCAAGATTGCCGTAACCGCGTCACCGGGCGACCGCGCGGCCATCCGCTTTCATGATATCGGCATCATCATGCGCCACGGTGTCGATGGCGAATTGGGCTTTGAGATCATGGTCGGCGGCGGTCAAGGCAGGACGCCGATGATTGCTCAGACCATCCGCGAGTTCGTGCCGCAACGCCACTTGCTCAGCTACATCGAAGCGATCCTTCGCATCTACAACCTGATGGGCCGGCGCGACAACAAGTACAAGGCGCGGATCAAGATATTGGTCCATTCCCTGGGCGTCGCGGAGTTAAAGACCCTGGTCGAGGACGAGTGGGAGCTGATCAAGGACGGCCCTCTGGAATTACCGGCTGATGAGATTGAGCGCATCCGCTCGCACTTCGCGCCGCCGGCCCTGGAAACCCTGCCCGCCGACTCACCGGAGTTGGCGGCGAGCAGGGCGGCGGACAAGGACTTCGCCCTTTGGGTCGATACCAATACCGCCGCCCACAAGCAGCCGGGCTACGCCATCGTCAACCTGTCGCTCAAACCCGAGGACGGGGCGCCGGGTGATCTCACGTCGGACCAGATGGACGCCGTCGCCGATCTGGCCGAGACCTACAGTTTTGATGAAATCCGCGCCGCCCATGAGCAGAATCTGGTGTTCGCCCACGTCAAACAGAGCGAGCTGCATGAGCTTTGGGTGGAGTTGCGCGAACTCGGGTTGGCGACGCCGAATATCGGCCTGATCAGCGACATCATCGCCTGCCCGGGGTTGGACTATTGCGCCTTGGCCAATGCCCGATCCATCCCCGTCGCCCAACGCATCAACAAACGCTTTGCCGATCTCAATCGCCAACATGACCTGGGCGAACTGCGCCTCAAGATTTCCGGCTGCATCAACGCCTGCGGCCATCACCATGTCGGCCACATCGGCATTCTCGGCGTCGACCGCAAGGGCGAGGAATACTACCAGATTACTCTGGGCGGCAGCCCGTCCGACGACGCCGCCATCGGCACCATCATCGGACCGTCGTTTTCCTCCGATGCCGTGGTTGACGCGGTCGAGATCATCGTTGAGACCTATGTCGAGCTGCGCCAGGACGGCGAACGTTTTCTTGATACATTTCGGCGCCTGGGGCTGGAGCCTTTCAAACAGAAGCTCTATGGGGGCGCCGTCGATGCCGCTGCTTAAACAAGGCAAGCTGATCGAAGATCCGTGGATTCATATCCCCGACGAGGTCGCTATCCCGGCGTCAGGCCCGGCGATCATCAGCCTGATTCGTTGGCGCGCCGAACGCGACGCATTGGTCGAGCGTGAAGACCCGTTGGGCGTCCGCCTGACTGCCGACCAGACGGCGGGCGAGGTCGCCGATGATCTCGACCATCTCGATCTCATTGCGCTGGCATTTCCCGTCTACACCGACGGCCGCGCCTACTCCAATGCCCGGCGCTTGCGTGAGCGTTACGGGTTCAAGGGCGAGTTGCGCGCCATCGGTAACGTGCTGCGCGACCAGTACCTGTTCATGCAGCGCTGCGGTTTCGATACACTGGAAGTCAAGGAAGGCGAGACAGAGGAAGATTGGCGCCACGCCGTCGGCGCCATCTCCGTTGCCTACCAGCCGGCCACCGATGACAGCACCACCGAGCCGGCCCAATCGCTCCGCCAGCGCCGCCAGGCGGCGAGCTTCAAAATGACGGCGTCGGGGTAGTCCTCAATCAATCTCACTGACGTAATGATGATCGTTGCTGCCCAAGCGGCTGGTACGCCATTCGGCGGGCGTGCCGTCGAGGGTTTCGGCCAGGCGATCCACTTCCAGCAATGGTGATTTGAGCGGTACGCCCAGGTGGCGGGCCTCGTCACGGCCGGCGGCGATGGCGCGCAGGTGTTCGACGGCGCGGTGAATGGTGACGCCGAAACCCTCCTCATAGAGTTGGTACAGTTCGTTAGGGATGTCGTCGTCAACCAGGCCCGGGAACAGACGCGCCGGGACGACGATGTTTTCCAGGATCACCGGACGGCCGCCGAGGTCACGGACCCGCGTCAGATGAACAATCCGCGCACTCGCCGGCAAGTCCAGCCTTCCGCACTCCGCGGCTGTCCCGCGGCGGCGCTCGCAGGTGACGAGGCGCGAGGTCGCGGGAAGCTGCTTGGTGCCGTCGTCTCCGGCGATATGGAAAAAGTGAAACAGCTCGCGTTGCGGCGTGTGGGCGGCGACAAATGTGCCGCGTCCCTGGTGGCGGACCACCAGATTGTCGGCATCCAGGGCGTCCAGGGCCTTGCGTAGTGTCCCTTGGGAGACACCGTACTCTGCCGCCAACTGGTTTTCACTGGGCAACGCATCACCCGGCTGCCAGCGGCCCTCGACAATGGCCGCAACCATCAGCTCCCGGACCTGGGCATAGAGCGGTCCGCCGCCGGAATGGGGAACAGCACGAGTCATTCAGCTAAATCCTGCAAATTCTCAAGTTCAAAATTCTTATATAAGAGTTATAAGAATCTCTTGACTCATGCAAGGACTGATTCTAAATTTGCCGGATCGAATTCAACCGCGCCAAGCGCGGCAGTTCTAAACCCCAGAGGAGGCTCAATTGGCAGCACCCCATTTTCTCGTCCACGATGTGGGCGATTCCGTCGGCGTTGTCGTCGTCGAAGGCGTCAAGGCCGGCACCACCCTGACCGGGTGGGTGATGGAAAATGACAAGACGATCAAGGTCAAATGTCTGAACAACATTCCCATCGGCCATAAGGTGGCGCTCAAGAAGATCAACAAGGGCGATACCATCATCAAGTACAGCCACGATATTGGCCGCGCAGTGGCCGCCATCGCCAAGGGCGGACACGCCCATGTCCAAAACGTCAAAACCAAGAGGTGGTAGTCATGGCCAAAGCAGCAACGAAACGCAGCCGCAGGGCGCCGCGCTCGGTTCCCGCCGGGTCGCCCAAGGTTCCGCAACTTGTCGAGAAGGCTCCCTTGCTCAGTCCCAAGCCGCGCGCGGCCAAGACCCGCTCGGGCCGGGGCAAGCCGTCGTTCTTCGGTTACCGCCGCGAAAACGGCCGCGTCGGCATCCGCAATCACGTGATTATCCTGCCGTTGGATGATCTTTCCAACGCGGCCTGCGAGGCGGTCGGCAACAATATCAAGGGCACCTTGGCCATTCCCCATCCCTATGGCCGACTTCAGTTCGGCGAGGATTTGGAGTTGCATTTCCGGACCCTGATCGGCACCGGCGCCAACCCTAATGTCGCCGCCGTGATCGTCATCGGTATTGAGCCGGCCTGGACGCAGCGGGTCGTTGACGGCATCGCCAAGACCGGCAAGCCGGTATCCGGTTTCGCCATCGAGCAAAACGGCGACCACAAGGTCATCGCCGCGGCCAGCCGCCAGGCCAAGGAGTTCGTCCACTGGGCGTCCGAACTGCAGCGCGAGGAATGCGGCGTGGAAGATCTTTGGGTGTCGGTCAAATGCGGTGAGTCGGATACCACGTCGGGCCTTGCGTCCAACCCGACCGTCGGCAATTTCATCGACAAGATGGACCGCTGGGGGGCGACCACGTGCTTCGGCGAGACATCCGAGATTACCGGCGCCGAAATGGTTTGCGCGTCGCGCGGCAAGACCAAGGCGGTCGGCAAGAAGTTCCTCAAAACCTTCCAGGCCTATATGGATGAGGTTATCGAACCCTACAAGACGTCGGATCTGTCCGACAGCCAGCCGACCAAGGGCAACATCCAAGGCGGCCTGACGACCATCGAGGAAAAGGCCTTCGGCAACCTGGAAAAAATCGGCAAGAAGGCCAAATATGTGGATGTCCTGGAACCAGCGGAAGCACCGCGCAAGGGTCCCGGCCTGTACTTCATGGATACCTCATCGGCGGCGGCCGAATGCGTCACCTTGCAGGCGGCGGCCGGGTTCACCGTGCATCTGTTCCCGACCGGGCAAGGCAACATCGTCGGCAACCCGATCGAGCCGGTGATCAAGCTGACGGCCAATCCGCGCACGGTGCGCACGATGACCGAGCACGTGGACTATGACTGCTCGGGCATTCTGCGTCGCGAAATGAACCTGAACCAGGCCGGCGACGGCTTGATCGACATGACCATCCGCACCTGTAACGGGCGTCATACGGCGGCTGAGGCCTTGGGCCATCGGCAGTTTGTGCTGACCAAGCTGTACCGCAGCGCCTAAGGCAAATCCCGATTTGCGGGATATCTATCTAGGTGGAACTTGACTGGATGGCGGCGGGGTGGACTGATATCCGCTCCGCCGTTGTTTTGTTTGGAGGGGCAATCGTGCCCAGGAAAAGCCTCGACGATCTCAGGGATCTGGCAACCCGTGTGCTGGTGGCCGCGGGAACGACGACCGGTACTTCGGCAATGGTTGCGGATGCTTTGGTCCGGGCTGACGCCGACGGCCTGGCCAGCCACGGCGTCATGCGCCTGCCGTCTTATGCCGGACAAGCCCGGGCCGGAAAGGTTGATGGCCGGGCCGAGCCGGAACTGACGGAAACCGGCAGCGCCGCCATCCGGGTTGATGCTAGGGACGGTTTCGCCTATCCGGCCATTCGACTGGGGCTTGAGCGGGCGGCGGGAATGGTCGCCGGCGCCGGGTCGGTGTCGGTCGCCATTGGAAATTCTCATCACGCCGGCGTCGTCGGCCATCATGTCGAAGACCTGGCCGAACAGGGACTCGCGGCTCTCGGCTTTACCAACTCCCCGGCCGCCATTGCGCCGGCCGGCGGCGGTCGAGCAATATTCGGCACCAACCCCATCGCCTTTGCTTGTCCGCGCCGGAATTCCCCGCCTATCGTAATCGACACCTCGCTTAGCCGCGTGGCGCGGGGCCGGGTCAAACTAGCCGCCGACCGGGGCGAGCCCATTCCCGATACTTGGGCCGTCGATGCAGAGGGCAATCCAACCACCGACGCCAGCGCCGCCATGCAGGGCGCCATGCTGCCGATCGGTGGAGCCAAGGGATCGGCGCTGGTGCTCATGGTCGAATTGTTGTGCGCAGCTTTAACCGGTTCCAATGCCGGTTTCCAGGCCAGTTCATTTTTTGACGCGGAGGGGCCACCGCCGGGCATCGGCCAGTTCTATGTGGTCTTTCGTCCTGACGCTTTTGACGGGGGCGGGTTTTCGGACCGGGTCGAAGACATAGCCGGAGCCATTACCGGCCAGTCCGGCGCGCGCCTGCCGGGCAGCCGCAGGTTGGAAATGCGCTCTCGGGCGGCGGCTGAGGGCGCCGAGGTGCCTGAGGAGTTATATGGCGAATTGGAACGGCTTGCCGCCGAATAACCTCTAGTCGGCGCGTTGAGCTTCGACGCACAATCGGTGGTTTCACGCGCGAGCCGTCATGCCCAAGTAAGCTTTACCGAGTATAATTCTTGGCGCGGAAATGGTATAATCTGATTCCGGTCGCGGGGCCGGATCTCATAACGGAGATTACCTTGGCGGAATCGAAGAAAGGCGGCAAGAAGCTGAGCGGGTCCCAAGAGGCGGCTTTGTATCTCGGTGGAATTTGCCTCATCCCCGTCACCATCATCGCCTTAATTATTTGGGCGAATACCCACGATTTCAAATCGTCGTCAGCGGAAGATGAGGCGAAGGCGCGCGAGTTGTTCACGGTCACGCTGCAGCCGGTACCTGTCTACGTAAAAAAGGCCGAGTACACGGCGATTACACGGTTCGCGCGCGTTCAGCTTGAATTCAACGACGCCACGGAGGCGCGTGTTATTTGCGGACATATGCCGCTAATCATGCGGACCTTGCACAAGCTTATGGGCGACCGCGTTATGATGCCGGCGGAGTGGAAGGAAATTATTCTGCCGGCCATGGCCGATGACATCCGACATCGCATCAATGTGGCTCTGAATAAAAATTATGTCGATCAAATCACCGTCACCCCGGGCCAGGCCCTGGATTCGTCCGCCCAGGTCTGCCCAACCTAACCTTTTGCTCGCGCGAATATTCCGACCGGCTATTGTTGTGGCCGGGTTGCGGCTAGGCAGCATCTGTGACATGCGTCACAGTCATGTCGATTTGTATATTGTAAGTTGATTTTGCATTCGAGCCGCAACGCCTTACACGGTTGCTCGGCTTGAATACATATACGAGAGACGCTATATAGAAGGGCTGGTATACAATATACCCGCAGGTGAGGTTGTCGGCCGGCGCGCGATTCGTGCCTGATTGTGGCGCACGCTGGGGCGTTACCAGAGTTTCGGTCGAGGTAAAATGTTCGGTTTCGTCTTACGTTGGGTTGCTGGAGTGTGGCTGCTGATTGCGGTCGCGGTGATTGCAGCTGAGTGGCTCAGTGAGCCTGCTACGCTTGAGGGGTTTGAGACTGCCTCCGCGTCGTCGGAAGGCGATGCGCCTGACGATACGCTCAGTGTGACGACGGGATCGTTTCATGTGAATGTTTGGGACGAGAGTTTGTCGCGGTACGATGCAATGCCGGTCAGCGCCCGTCTGGCCATAGGCAATATGGTTGACGCCAAAATTATCTGCGACAGCCTGCCCCGCGTTGAGGCCCTTGTGGCGGAAATGTTCGACGGCCGGATATTAAAGCCCGGTGAATGGAACGATATTACCTCGCCGACAGTAGCGGAGAGTGTTCGCCGACGGATCAATGCCGGGCTCGAGGCCGAATATGTCGCCGAGATCACGCTGAGTATTGACGGCGGCGCGGTGGCCAAAGCCGGGAATTGCGGCTCCTAGCGCCTCCGCAACCACCTCACCAGTAACTCATAGCCCCATCGAACAGGGATCCCAGGATTTCCTTGGAAATCTCCATGGGGGCATTTTCCAGCAACCGTTTCTGTGGAAATGCGCCCTCGGTGAGGGGCGCCACGTCGTCGGGTCCGTAACCGACGCCGGCCAATCCGTTCGGCATCTCCGTCGCCTTCATCATGGTGATCAGCTGTGTTGACAGCACCTCGCCGGCATCATCGGCGACGGCGCCGCCGATCTCAGAGCCAAGCCAGCCGGCAGCCGACAGATGGCGGTCCGCGGCGGCCGGCGCGGTAAGCCTGAACACCGAAGGCGCGTTGACAATCACCGACATGCCGTGTGGGCAAATGGGCGCGTCATCAGGATAGCCGTCCGGATAGAAATCGCGAATAAGCCCGGCCACCGAATAGGACATGCCGTGGGGCAGGTGGACGCCGGAATTGCCGAACGCAATGCCGGCCAGGGTCGAGGCCCACATCAATTGCTCGCGCGCCTCGGTGTCGGCCTCGTCGGTGACGGCGCGGACCAGGTATTTCCCCAGCAGGTTAAGTGCTTCCCGGCAGCCCATGTCGCTCCACGGATTGGCGCCCTGGCTGGCCGGTCGGGCGGTCGGCCGGTCCGGCGCCGGGCGCCGGGTAAACGGTCGCGATGTATAGGATTCCAGGGCGTGGCTGAGAACATCGAAAGCGCTGGCGGCGATGACATTCTTCGGCAGCGTGCGGGTACACAACGGATCAACCAACGCCAGGGCCGGGCGCAATTTGTTCGAGACGATGCCGGTCTTGGCCTTCATCTCAAGCAGATCAAACACGGCAATGCCTGTACATTCGGAGCCGGTGCCTGATGTCGTCGGACAGGCAATATGTGGTTTCAACGGTCCCGGCGGTTGTTGGCCGGCGCCGATGGGCGCGTTGACGTAGGTCAGGAAATCGGCGGGATGGCTGGAATAGAGATTGGCCGCCTTGGCGGTATCGATGACGGACCCGCCGCCGACGGAAATGAAGCCGTCGAAGGCACCTTCCGACGCAAACGCGGTCGCTGCCTTGAACGAGTCGTCGGTCGGCTCGACCCGCACCTCGTCGTAAATTACGGTGTCGATACCGGCCTCAGCAAGTGAAGCCTGGACATTGGCGACGTGCTCCGTGGCGGCGAGCCGCTTGTCGGTCATTAACGCCATGCGCTTGATGCCCAGCGCCTGGGCGTTGTCGCCGGCCTCCTTTAGGCAGCCGCGCCCGAAGGTAATGGTGTTGGTGTTAACCGTGAAGGCATCGTCGCCGCCTTCGGTCGGTGCGTAGTGATGGCAGCAAGCCAATATGACCTCCCGGGCTGATCCGTCGCGTGATGTCGATTGTCCGATGATAGTACCGGGCTCAGTAGCTAAACAACACCCGGGTAAGACTTGCCCCGGGCCGAGCCGCCCCTGATAATGCGCCGCCCGATACTCCCGGAACGACGCCATGAACACCGAAGCCCCACAGCCCACAAACCCAGGCCGTTGCCATGTCACTGTGATCGGCGCGGGCATCGTCGGCATCACCTGCGCCTACGATCTGCGTAAGGAAGGTCACGACGTCACGGTTCTCGACCGCGAGCCGCCGGGGCAGGGGTGCTCGTTTGGCAACGCCGGCCTATTGGCCCGCTCATCCTTTATGCCGGTCGGCGGCCCGGGGACGTTACTGGCGGTACCCGGATATCTGCTCGACCCGCTCGGCCCGCTGGCCATCCGCTGGTCTTATCTGCCGCGCATGCTGCCTTGGCTGCTGCGTTACATCCGGTCTTGCGCGGCGGATAATGTTCACGCCGCCGCCGCCGCGCTTCAGGTGCTGACAGACCCGACAGTCGATGAGTTCGAGAAACTGGCGGCGGAGATCGGCCGATCTGATTTGGTGCAAGTGTCGGACTATCTCTATGTCTTCGAAAGTCAAAAGGCTTTCGGCAAGATGGACGCGGAAATTCGTTTCCGCGAGGCGAAAGGGACCAAGGTGGAACGTTTGGTTGGCGACCAAATCCACGTCCTGGAGCCGGACTTGGCTGATCGCTACCGCTACGCCTATCAGATCCTCGACCATGGGTTCACCTATGACCCGGAGGGATTGGTCAAGGCGCTGGCCGAGGCCTTTGTCCGCGCCGGCGGCGAAATTCGCCAATGCGAAGTCCGCGACGTCGAGATCGGTCCCGACGGGCCGACCGGTGTGGTCACGGATCAGGGAACCCTGGCTGTGGAGAAACTCGTCGTTGCCGCCGGGGCCTTCTCCGGCCCGTTTGCCGAGCGTGTCGGTGCGCCGGTTCCCCTGGATACGGAACGCGGCTATCACGTCACCCTGCCTGATCCGGGCGTCCGCGTCAGCCGGCCGATCATGTCCGGCGAGGGGCATTTCCTGGTCACGCCCATGGCCATGGGGCTGCGGATCGCCGGGACGGTGGAATTCGCCGGCGTCCATGCGCCGCCCAATTATGCCCGCGCCCGCGTTTTGCTGACTCATGGCCGGCGCATGTTCCCGGGATTGAACACGGATGATCACACAGAATGGATGGGCCGCCGCCCGACCCTGCCCGACAGCCTGCCGGTGATCGGCCATGCGCCCAAGTTCGCCAACGTGGTACTCGCCTTCGGCCATCAACACGTGGGATTGACCTGCGCGCCGCGGACCGCAAAGATCGTTTCCGACCTGATCGGCGGCCGGACCCCGAACATCGACCTCAGTCCTTATCGTGCTGATCGGTTCTAGCTAGACTCAACTGGAGAAGATTCCATGGCCATCAAGACAACCACCATCGGCGCCTATCCGAAACCCGATTTCCTTAACGTCAGTGATTGGTTCGACGGCGATGAGCAGGGGCCCGACAGCGCCGACCCGACGGCCCGCTACGCCGAAGAGGTTGCGAAACTGGGCGGCGAGGCCGAAGCCCTGTTCGTACGCGCCGCCGAGCAGGTCATCGGCGATCAGGTCGAGGCCGGCGTCGATATTCCCACCGACGGCGAAGTGCGGCGCGAGAATTATATCCACTATCATTGCCGCCATCTCGACGGCATCGACTTCGAAAATTTGACGGATAAAGTTTTGCGCAACGGCGCCTACCAGGCCCGGCTGCCGACCATCACCGGCCCGGTCAGCGCCCGTGACAACTTCTTGCCGCACGACTGGACCACAGCACAGGCAATGACGGACAAGCCGCTCAAGGTGACCCTGCCCGGGCCGATGACCATCGGCGATACGGTGGCCGACGACCATTACGGCGACCCGAAGAAGCGGGGTGCCGATCTGGCCGTGGCTCTGAATGCGGAAATTCTCGCCCTGGCCGAGGCCGGTTGTACGTATATCCAGGTCGATGAACCTCTGTTCGCGCGCAAGGTCGATGCGGCGCTGGATTTCGGATTCGATAACCTGGAGCGCTGTTTTGAGGGCGTTCCCGACAGCGTGATCCGGACCGTTCATATGTGTTGCGGTTATCCCGATCACCTGGACAACCCCGAATATCCCAAGGCGCCGAAAAACTGCTACTTTGATCTCGCCAAGGCTATCGACGCCTCGTCGATCCAGGCGGTTTCCGTCGAGGACGCGCACCGCAATAACGACCTGAGCTTGCTCGAGTTGTTCCAAAACACGACGGTCATCTTCGGCGTCGTCGCCATCGCCAAGAGCCGGCTGGAATCCGTCGATGATATCCGCGGCCGCCTTGAAAACGCCTTGCAGCACATCGATTCGGATCGCCTCATCGCCGCGCCAGACTGCGGCCTCGGCCTGTTGGGCCGCGACCTCGCCCGGGCCAAGCTGCAACACCTCTGTGAGGCGGCTCATAGCGTCGGGGCTTAGGTCACACAACTTGGTGAATTTGAACTTTCCCGTTGATTTCTTTCGCATCTTGGGGAGTCTTACGGGGTAGGGGACGAGGGAGCACGCCGTCATGGCAGCGAATTGGCGAATTTTACGCACGGCTTTTGCGCCGCTGGCAGTGGCTGTGCTGTTGGTTGGCGCGCCCGGTGCAGCGGTTGCCGGCGATGCCGAGTTTGGCGAGGGCGCCAGAATCTTCGTGGAAAGAATGGCGGTCAACGCGATCTCTTCGTTGACCGAACCTGACCTCGCCAAGGATGAACGCCGCCGCCGCTTCCGCGCCATGATGAATGAGTATTTCGCCTTCAAGGGGATCGCCAAATGGGTGCTCGGCCGATATTGGCGCAAGGCGACGGATAAGCAGCGCGACGAATACGTCCAGTTGTTCGAGGACCTCATGGTGATCAGTTACGCCGACCGGTTTGAGCGCTATTCCGGTGAAACTCTTGCCGTCGAGCGGTCCGAGGTTCGTGGCGGCAAGGACGCCCTGGTTCATTCCAAGCTGGTTCGCCCGAATGGCCAGAAGCCCATAGATGTGGCTTGGCGGGTGCGTGGTAAGGACGGCGTTTTCCGCGTCGTCGATATCATGGTCGAGGGCCTGAGCATGGGCCTGACCCAGCAAAAGGAATACGCCTCGTTCATCCGCCAGCACGGCGGCAAGATCGAAAATCTCCTGATCGAACTACGCAAGCGGATCGAGCAGGCGACTTGAAAAGCCGAGTGGGTCCTGTTCCGAGATACGGACGATGACCAACATTTCCACTGCCGCCATCGAAACGCCGTCCGGCAAGGACGCGGCCTATGAGAATTTTCCCGTTGGCTCGTGGCTGCTGCCGGCGGCACTACGGCCCCACATCGCAGTATTTTATGGGTTCGCCCGGGCCATTGATGATGTCGCCGACAATCCGGACCTGGAGGCCGACGAGAAGGTTGCCCGGCTGTCACGGTTCGAGGACGCCGTCCTGGGCCGGGAGACAGTGGATCCGGCCCTGGCGACCGGTCACAGCATGCGCGAAAGCCTGTCTGCAACGGGTGTGGTTGCCGATCACTGTGTCGATCTGATCGCCGCGTTCAAACAGGATGCCGTCAAGGCCCGATACGCGGACTGGGAAGATTTGATGGGTTATTGCATTCTCTCGGCGGCGCCCGTCGGCCGCTACCTGCTCGATCTGCACGGCGGCTCGCGTGACGGCTATGGCCCTTCCGATGCGCTGTGTATGGCGCTACAGGTGATCAATCATTTGCAGGACTGCAAGGATGACTACCAGACATTGGACCGCGTCTATCTGCCCGGCGATTGGATGGCCGAGGCCGGCGTTTCGGTCGAGCAACTGGGTGCGGCGGTATCGAGTCCGGAACTGAGGCAGGTGCTTGGGCGCACCGTCGAGGCGACAGCGGAATTGCTGGGTGGTGCCCGGCCCTTGCCCGCCGGCCTTGAGAGCCGCCGCCTAGCCATGGAATCGGCGGCCATTATCGCCATAGCCGACCGCCTGATTGAATTGTTGCGGACAGGCGACCCGCTGGGCTCCCGCATCCAATTATCCAAGGCCGGCTATCTTTGGTGCTGTACCCGCGGCGTACTGTCCACACTATTGGGATCCGGTACCCGGTGATCTCCGAATTGCTGAGTGGTGTGGCGGCGATTTCCCTGGTGATTTGGATCGGGTTGGTGGTCTTTCGCGGTGGATTCTGGCGCGCCGATCAGTGGTTGGGCGAGGCAGGCGACCTGGTCGACTGGCCTGCTGTCGTCGCCGTAATTCCGGCCCGGAATGAGGCGGAGACGATTGGCCGCACCGTTGATTCGCTGCTAGCCCAGGATTATGCCGGTGACTTCAAGATCATCGTCGTAGACGATAACAGTGAAGATGGAACGTCAGCGGCGGCGGGCCAGTCGGAGAGACTCACCGTGATAACCGGATCGCCGCTTGAACCCGGATGGAAGGGGAAGCTTTGGGCCGTACAACAGGGACTTGCCGCGGCCGCCGTACATGCTTCCGAGGCCCGTTATGTCCTGCTCACGGACGCCGATATCGACCATCACCGGACCAATCTCCGCGAACTGGTTTTCAAGGCGGAAAAGGAGTCGCTTGATCTGGCCTCGCTCATGGTTAGGTTGCGTTGCGTCAGTGTTTGGGAGCGTTTATTGATTCCGGCATTCGTCTATTTTTTCCAGAAGCTTTATCCATTTGCCCGGGTCAATGATCCGGCCCGGCCCGAGGCCGCGGCTGCCGGCGGCTGCATGCTGGTCAGGCTGTCGGCGCTACGTGCCGCTGGCGGCATTGGCGAAATCAGGGATCGCCTAATTGACGACTGCGCACTCGGCGCATTGCTCAAGAAGGGCGGGCCGCTCTGGCTCGGATTGACGGAGCAGACCCACAGCCTGCGCGCCTACGACGATCTGTCCGAGATATGGGATATGGTCGCGCGCACGGCCTTTGTGCAACTCAATCACTCGGCTCTCGCCCTGATCGGGACCGTAATCGGAATGGTTATCATCTATGTGGCACCACCCGTCTGTATGGTCGCTGCGCTTGTCCTGCGCGATCACCTGATGGGAATTGTTAGCGGATCGGCCATGGCGTTGATGGTGACGTCCTATGGCCCGACGCTGCGTCTCTATGGCCGTCCGGGTTGGCATGGGCTCCGGCTTCCCGTTGCTGCCGTTCTCTATACGCTGATGACCATGTCATCGGCGTTGCGCCACTGGCAGGGCAGGGGCGGCGTGTGGAAGGGCCGGAGTTATTCGGAAACACCGTAACCCTCTGTTGCGACTGCCGCGACTGGTGTATCCATAGGCGCCATGAACGTTCACCAAACCCAAGACACCGGATCGGAATTGTCAACCGAGGATGCGGCGGCCCATGCGGAGGCCATCGTCAAGCGGTCGGGAACTTCTTTTTACTGGGGCATGCGGCGGATGCCGGAGGAAAAGCGCCGCGCCATGTACGCCGTCTATGCGTTCTGCCGCGAGGTCGATGATATCGCTGATGATCCCGGTGAGCCCGAAGAGAAACTCTTCCATCTTGGTCAGTGGCGCGGTGAGATCGAGCGGCTGTATGGAGAGAATCCCGCATTGCCCACCGCCCGGGCCTTGGCCGAACCGGTCGAGCGGTTCGGTCTTCGCAAGCACGACTTCCGCGCCATCATCGATGGCATGGAGATGGATGCGGCGGACCGTGTGCGCATTGCCGACATGGCTGAACTGGAGTTGTACTGCGACCGTGTCGCCTGTGCCGTGGGTCGGCATTCAATTCGAATTTTCGGCGTACCCGAGGTGCAGGGCGACGCCCTCGCGAAGGCCCTCGGAAATGCATTGCAGCTGACCAATATTCTTCGCGACATCCACGAGGACGCCGAACGGGACAGACTCTATCTGCCCACCGATCTGCTTATGGCGCATGGGATGGACGCCGGGGATGCAAGGGCGGTGGTTGCGCACCCGGCTCTGCCGCGGGTTTGCGAACTTCTGGCTGATATCGCGGAACGGCGCTTCACTGAGGCCCGGGAGCTGATGGCCGGTTGCGAACCTGGACAAATTCGCCCTGCTATTATGATGATGGAGGTCTACCACCGAATTCTCGGAAAATTGACCGCCCAGGGCTGGAACGGCCATGCCATGCGGGTTCGTCTGTCCAAGCTTGAGAAGCTGTGGGTCGTATTTCGCTACGGGATTTTGTAACCGTGGCGGGTCGGGTTCACGTTGTTGGCGCCGGTCTCGCCGGCCTATCTGCGGCGATTTGGTTGGCCAAAGTCGGATATTCGGTTCAGATTTATGAAAGTTCCGGTCACGCTGGTGGCCGGTGCCGCTCCTATCATGATTCGCATCTCGATCAGCTCATCGACAACGGTAACCACCTGTTGTTAAGCGGAAACCGGGCGGCTCTGAACTATCTCAGGGAAATTGGCTCGGCCGGCAGCCTGACCGGCCCTGATCGCGCCGAGTTCCCTTTTGTCGATTTGGCTGCTGACTTGCGCTGGACTGTTCGGCCGGATCAAGGCGTCATCCCCTGGTCCATCTTTTCTTCGAACCGGCGCGTTCCCGGCAGTTCCATGGCGGACTATTTGCGGGGCCTGCGGCTGGCTCGAGCCCGGCCCGGCGATACGGTTGCCCAATGCCTGGGCGCGGAAAGCCAGTTGTACCGCCGATTTTGGGAACCGCTCGCTGTTTCCGTGCTTAATACGGCAGCCGTCGAAGGCTCGGCCCAACTGCTGTGGCCGGTGATCCGTGAAACCTTCGGGCGGGGCGAAGCCGCCTGCCGGCCGCTAATGGCCCGCGAGGGATTGAGTGAGAGTTTTGTTACCCCGGCTTTGGCTCATTTGGAGGCAAGGGGCGGGCAGATATCATTCCAGCACCGGTTACGGCATTTGGTAATCGAAGACGGGCGAATCAGCGGGTTGGATTTTGGCGAAGAGGTGAGAAGCGTCGATGCTGCTGACAGTGTTATTCTCGCGGTGCCGCCGGCCGTGGCCGCTGACCTCGTTCCCGGTCTAACGGTGCCGCGGCAAAGTTGCGCTATCGTCAACGGGCATTTTCATTATTCCAATGCGCCGCGGGGAACGCCATTCCTAGGATTGGTAGGGGGAACGGCGCAGTGGCTGTTTGTGCGCGGCGACATCGTTTCCGTGACGGTTAGCGCCGCCGACCAGCTTGCCGGGCGCCCGGCGGATGAGATCGCCGGCTTGATATGGTCGGACGTGGCGGCGGCCCTGAACCTTCCCAGCGGCCTTCCTGAGCGTTATCGAATTGTAAAGGAACAGCGAGCAACCTTCGCACAGACGCCGGAGCAGGTGAGGCTCCGGCCCGGTGCGCGGACCGAATGGAAAAACCTGTATCTGGCGGGAGATTGGACTGATACGGGACTTCCAGCGACCATAGAGGGAACAATACGGTCCGGTAACGCGTCCGCGGAAAAGATCATTAATGCGTGAGGAAAGCTTGAATTTTCCGCGGTAATTTGGCAAAAATTGAACCACGCAAAATGTAGGGAGAAAGCAGGAAACTCCGATATGTCTGCTTTGTGGGCCATTTGGGGGGCTTGGTAATGGTCATGCTCGATAAATTGCTGACGCCTTCAAGAGAGGCGCGAGCCTCCGATGAACGCTTGATCGAGGGTGCCGTCGAGGCAGCCAGAACGTGGCTGGCCGCCAACCAGGACGAGGATGGCTGCTGGGCGTTCGAGCTTGAAGCCGATGCCACAATTCCGGCAGAGTATATTTTTCTCAATCATTTCTTGGGCGAAATTGACGACGCTACCGAGGCAAAACTGGCGGCGCACATTCGCTCCATCCAGGAACACCATGGCGGCTGGCCCCTCTACCACGACGGCGACTTCAATATCAGCGCGTCGGTCAAGGCCTACTATGCCCTGAAGCTGGTTGGCGACAGCCCCTCGGCGCCGCACATGATCAAGGCCCGCGACGCGATCCTTGCCCACGGCGGCGCGGCCAAGGCCAACGTGTTTACGCGCATCGCCCTGGCCCTGTTCGAGCAGGTTCCCTGGCGGGCGGTTCCGGTCATACGCGTCGAAGCCATGCTGTTGCCGAAATGGGCGCTGTTCCATATCGACAAGGTTTCGTACTGGTCGCGCACGGTGATGGTGCCGTTGTTTATCCTCACTTCGCTGAAACCAAAGGCCGTCAACCCGCACGGCATAGGTATTGAAGAACTGTTCGTCACCCCGGCAAACGAAGAGCGTGATTATATGGTCAATCCCACCGGTCATTGGATTGGTGACGTGTTTCTCGCCATTGACCGCATGATGCAGGTGGTCGATCGGCACATGCCGAAGCCGCTGGAGAGAATGGCGATTGATAAGGCCCTGGGGTTTATCAAGGACCGGCTCAATGGTGAAGACGGGTTGGGCGGTATTTTTCCGGCCATGGCCAATACTGTGATGGCCTATCACACCCTGAATTATCCGCGTGACCATGAGGATTACCTCACGGCGCGCAATTCCATCGATAAACTTCTCACGATGCGAGACGATACGGGATACTGCCAGCCTTGCCTGTCGCCGGTTTGGGATACTGGCCTTGCTTTTCACGCCATGCTGGAAGCCGGCGAAAGCAGTGATGATCTTGTTTTAGGGCAAGCCGCCGATTGGTTGCTGGGCCGCCAGATATTGGACGTCAAGGGAGACTGGAAGGCTAATCGGGGTCACGTGCGTCCGGGTGGTTGGGCTTTCCAGTATTGGAACGATCATTATCCCGACGTCGATGACACGGCGGTCGTGGTTATGGCGCTCCACCGTGCCGACGCTGAAAAGTACCGCGAATCGATTGAGCGCGGCACCGAATGGATTATCGGTATGCAAAGCAAGAACGGTGGCTGGGGAGCATTCGACGCCGATAATGATCATGACATCTTGCAGCATATCCCGTTTGCCGATCACGGCGCGCTGCTCGATCCGCCGACGGCAGACGTGACCGCGCGATGCCTCAGTATGTTGGCGCAGCTTGGTTTTGAGCACGACAATCCAACAGTGTCCAAGGCTCTAACTTGCCTCAAGAACATGCAGGAAGACGATGGTTCCTGGTTCGGCCGTTGGGGAAATAATTACGTGTACGGGACTTGGTCCGTGCTATGCGCCTTGAACGCGGCGGGTGAGGATATGAAGAACGCCCCTTATGTCAGTAAGGCCGTGGATTGGCTGAAAGGCCGCCAGCAGGACGATGGCGGTTGGGGCGAGGATTGCGCCAGCTATTGGCAGCATCGCCGCGATGAGGTCAAAACCAGTACGCCATCGCAGACGGCCTGGGCTGTTCTCGGATTAATGGCAGCCGGTGAAGTGGACAGTATCTCCGTCAAGGGCGGGATCGATTATCTGGTCAATGCGCCGCGTGACGGCGGCAAGTGGCACGAAGAATACTTCAATGCTGTCGGTTTCCCCCGCGTGTTCTATCTGCGCTATCACGGCTACAGCGCATATTTCCCGCTGTGGACCCTGGCCCGTTACCAAAACCTGCAAAAGAAAAACGACAAATTCCCTCAGTACGGCATGTAGCATGAGTGCCGGCGTCGTCACGGGGCTGACCCGTGAGGCGGACTGCCTCAGCGTAATCCCTATCGATGAGCGGCCGCCCGTCCGATGTTCGGGCGCCAGGCCCGAAGCGGCGGCGCGGGCAGCCGAGTCGCTGATTAACCTTGGCTGCAAGGCGTTAGTCAGTTTCGGCATGGCGGGAGGATTGGAACCATCCCTGGCGCCGGGCGCCCTTGTCGTTGCCGATACGGTGGTTGGCGCTGACGGCCAGCGTTTTAACACGGCATCGTCTTGGCGGGCGGCTCTCGCGGAGAGCCTGCAGGATCACCTGACAATTGCCGGCGGGCCGATCGCCGGTTCAGACCATGCCCTTACGTCGCCGACCGCCAAAGCAGCGTTACATGCGGAATCCGGTGCGGTCGCCGTCGATATGGAAAGTCATAAGGTCGCCGCGGTCGCAGACGCTTCAGATGTCCCGTTTCTTGTTGTCCGCGCCGTGTCCGATCCCTGCACCCGGTCCATCCCGGGCTGGGTTCTGAATGGCGTCGGCGCTGATGGGCATATTCGTTATGGCGCCATGGCTGCCGGGCTGGTGTGCCATCCATGGGATATTCCCGCCGTGATCGGATTATCGGGAGAGAGCAACCTTGCCCTAGACGCGTTACGCCGCGTCTGTAGCCTTATCGGCCCGCGCTTCGGCTTGCCGTAGCGCCGCTGCCTCCTCGCGTTGCTCAGTCAGGGTCTTGACGAGGCCTTCGAAAATGAACTCGGCCGGGCGTTGGTTATCGAGGGATATCTCGGGCGCCATGGGCTGTTCCGTTTCGATGCCGGACATGAACACCTTCAACGCCTTCATCGGGTTGTGGATGGTATCGGTGACCGCCGTCGCTTCATAGCCGCAATGGACCATGCAGTTGGCGCATTTCTCATAGCGGCCGGTGCCGTACTTGTCCCACTCGGTTTCTTCCATGAGTTCCTGGAAGCTGTCCGCGTAACCTTCGCCCAACAGATAGCAGGGCCGTTGCCAGCCGAATACATTACGCGCCGGATTGCCCCAAGGCGTGCACTCGTACTGCTGATTGCCGGCAAGGAAATCCATGAACAGGGTGGATTGGGAAAACCGCCATTCACGGCCGCCTCGCAGCTTGAAGATGTCGCGGAACAGTTGTTTGGTCTTGCGGCGGCTCAGAAAGTGATCCTGGTTTGGCGCACGTTCATAGGCATATCCTGGTGAAACGGTGATGCCTTCCACGCCCAGGTCTTCAACCGCGAAGGTGAAGAAATCAGCCGCTTCTTCGGCGGTCATTTGGTCGAACAGCGTGCACGCGATATTGACCCGAAACCCGCGGGCCTTGGCCGCGCGAATGGCGGAGACGGCCCGTTTGAACACACCCTTTTGCGCCACAGCCGTGTCGTGATGTTCTTCCGGGCCGTCGAGATGAACCGAAAAAGTCAGGTACGGAGACGGCGTGAAATCGTCCAAGCGCTTCTCCATGAGCAGGGCATTGGAGCAGAGGTAAACGAACTTCTTGCGAGCAACGATGCCTTCGACGATTTCCTTAATGTCTTTGTGGATGAGGGGCTCGCCGCCGGGAATGGAAACAACCGGGGCGCCGCATTCGTCAACGGCGTCGAGACACTCCTGGACGCTGAGGCGCTGGTTCAGGATGCTGTCCTCATAATCGATCTTGCCGCAGCCGGGACAGGCCAGGTTGCACCGGAAAAGCGGTTCCAGCATGAGGACCAGGGGGTATTTTTTGACCCCTTTGAGGCGCTGTTTCACGACATAGGCGCCAACGCGTATCTGTTGAATGAGCGGAACGGCCATCGTTCAGTCCCTTGCAGCGGTGGCAGCGGGCGAATCTGTTAGTTCGCGGGGAAGCTTGAAGATAATGCTCTCCTCAACGCCGGATAACTCGTGCAAATCAACCTCGCCGAAGTCAGCAAGACGCCGAATTAAGCCTTGAACCAGTTCCTCAGGCGCCGACGCGCCCGCCGTTACTCCGACCGACGAGACACCCTCCAGCCACGTCGGGTCTAGGGCGTCGGCGTCTTCGACCAGATAGCTCGGCTTGCCCAATTCAATGCCGACGTCGCGAAGCCGGTTGGAATTGGAGCTGTTGGCGGCGCCGACGACCAGCAGCAGATCAACCTGCGAGGCCAAGTCACGCACGGCTTGCTGCCTGTTCTGGGTGGCGTAGCAGATATCCTTGACGTCGGGACCAACAATTTTTGGGAATCGCCGGTTGAGCGCATCGATGACATCGCGCGTCTCATCAACACTGAGAGTTGTTTGCGTCACATATGCCAAACTGTTCGGATCACGGACCTGCAGTTTATCGACATCTTCCTTGTCCGTGACCAACAACACGCCACCGGGAATTCGGCCCTGCGTTCCTTCCACCTCGGGGTGGCCGGCATGGCCGATAAGGATAACTTGGCGATCCTTCCGGGCGTGATTTTGACCTTCTTTGTGAACTTTCGACACCAACGGACATGTCGCGTCGATGACCGGCAGGTCGCGGGTCTTTGCCGCGGTTTCCACGGCTTCGGAAACACCATGGGCACTGAAAACCGTATGAGCGCCTTCCGGAATGTCGGTGACTTCTTCGACGAATACCGCACCCTTGGCGCGAAGCGATTCGACCACGTGCTTGTTGTGAACGATCTCATGGCGCACGTAAACCGGCGGACCATAAAGATCCAAGGCCCCCTCGACGATCTCAATGGCGCGTTCAACTCCGGCGCAAAAACCGCGCGGACTGGCCAGTAGAACCTTAAGCGATTTACTCAATGCAATTTCCTCGGAACCAAGTTCGCCGCGAGCCGATCAGCAAGCGTCGAGTAAGTACTTAGGGCTTGGGCAGGCAAAGGTGAAGCCCTAGTGGCGGGATTTCTATCGAATTTTTTCTAGAAATTCCAGCACCATTGATGCCTATTGCCATGACGAACGCCTGATTTGAAGCAAGTTGAGAGCGCCATGATCCTTGTCACCGGGGCATCCGGGTTTGTCGGTTCCGCCGTCTTGCGCCGTTTGATCGCGGGCGGAGAGCGGGTGCGCGCCCTAGTCCGCCCAACCAGTGACCGGCGTAACCTGGAAGGTCTTGAGGCGGAAGTCGTCGAAGGAGACCTGACATCGCCGGTATCCCTGCGTGCCGCTCTGGACGGATGCGATGGCCTGTTTCACCTGGCCGCAGACTATCGGCTATGGACCCGTCATCCGGAAAAAATGTTCGCCGCCAATGTGGACGGCAGCCGGATAATTATGCTGGCTGCCGCCGCCGCCGGGGTTAAACGGATCGTCTATACCAGCAGTGTGGCGACCCTGGGTATTGTTCCGGGCGGTTCCGGCGATGAAAGTACACCGGTCGGTTTCGACGATATGATCGGCCCGTACAAGCAATCCAAATTCATGGCGGAGCAGGAGGTCCAGGCCCTTTTCCAGGCTGACCGCCTTCCTGTCGTCATTGTAAATCCGTCTACCCCCATTGGCCCGCGCGATATCAAGCCGACGCCGACGGGACGGATGATCGTCGAGGCGGCGTCGGGCCGCATGCCGGCCTATGTCGATACGGGCCTCAATGTCGTCCACGTGGACGATGTCGCCACCGGCCATTTACTGGCCTATGAAAAAGGGACGCCGGGTGAGCGCTATGTGCTCGGCGGTGAGAACATGGAGCTGGGTGCAATATTGGCAACAGTGGCAAATCTAACCGGCGGCCGGCCACCGCGAGTGAAAATTCCGCATGGCCTGATTATGCCATTGGCCTATGCGGCGGAGGCCTGGACGCGGCTCAGCGGCGGTAGCGAGCCGTTTGTTAGCGTGGATGGGGTCAAGATGGCGCGCAAGAAGATGTATTTTTCCAGCGATAAGGCACGCCGCCAGTTGGGTTACGATCCCGGCCCCGGCGAAGGCGCGCTTCGCGACGCCATTCAGTGGTTCAAGGATAACAACTATTTGAGTTAGGACAGTCTTGCTCTATGGCATCGGGGACACTATGTATGCCGCCAGCTTGGTGAAGGGGACCGATTTCCATGAAGGCTTTGATGCTGGCGGCGGGCGTGGCGCGCCGCCTCTACGGTGACGAAAATAACGAACTGCCGAAAGCGCTGATCCGCTTTGACGGGCAATCGCTATTGCAGCGCCATATCGAATTGCTCCAGGCCTATGGGGTCGATGAGCTGGTTTTGATCGTCGGCCACCGCAAGGAGGACTTGCTAACTGAGGCCGAGACCGTGGCTCGGGACGGCTTCGTTCGTTCATTCTTCAATCCCCGCTACAAAGAGGGTCCGTTGCTGTCCTTGGCGACGGGGGATTCAGTTCTCCGGTCCGGCGACGACGTCATGTTCATGGATGCGGATGTCCTTTATCACCCAATCTTGCTGGAGAAACTGATCCTGTCACCACACCGGAACTGTTTTATCGTCGATCGGCAGTTCCAGTCCGACGACGATCCGGTCAAGCTTTGCCTGCGCGACGGCCGGGTTGTCGATTTCGGCAAGACCGTGGACGTTCTCTACGACACAGTGGGCGAATGGCCGGGCTTCCTGAAGATGTCCCCCGAAATCGCCGTTAAGGTCGCAGATAGCGTCCAGGGATTCATTGATCGCGGCGAAGAGAAGGTTCCCTACGAGGACGCTTTTCGCGAAATCTTGCTATCTGAGCCTGCGGAAACCTTCGCGCATGAAGACGTGACAGATATCCCGTGGATCGAAATTGACTATCCAAGCGATCTGAAGAAGGCCACGGGCAATATTTTCCCGCGTATTTCCGACTATCTGGCGGAGATCGCCGTGACCGAGGCGGAAGCGGAGACGTCGGAGTTGGACGAATCTTCCGCTTCCGGGACTTAAACGGCCCGGCTTAGCTGTAATAAGATGACGCCGGCGGCGACGCAGGCCGCGGCGGCAATGCGCCGCCCGCCGAACGGCTCGTTTAGCATTCTACTCCCGATAAGAGCGGCGATGACGACGCTGGTCTCGCGCAGTGCGGAGACATAGGTCATGGGTGTGATGGAAAGCGCCCAGATCACTGCCCCATATGCGGCGAAAGTCAACAAACCACCGAAAACTCCGACGCGGATATCTTGTCTCAGTTCCGATAGAGGTGTTTGCCGGTGAAAGAAGGCGACGGATAGGCCGAATGGAAAAGCGCCAATCACCATGAGCCAGGCGATATAGCCGAACACATCGCCGGCCTCTCGTCCGCCCAAACCATCCAAGACAGTGTAGGCGGCGATCATGGTTCCGGTGCCTAGAGCGCAGGCGACAGCTTTCGGATTTACGCTCTCGCCCCGCTTTCCCGTGGTGAGACTAATGATCGCCAGCCCGATGATTGCGACGCTCACGATCCCGGCCGTATTTAGGGTTTCGCCGGCGGCAAAGTAAGCGCCGGCGGCGACCAGGAACGGCGCGATGCCGCGTTGGATAGGGTAGACCTGAGACAGGTCGCCGAGCCGATAGCCAAGACAGACAGTGGTAAAATAGACCTGATGGATAATCGCGGAGCCGAGCAGATACGGCCAGACAGCGGCTTCGGGCATGGGAAAGAACGGAGTCATCACCAGCCCGCAAACACCGCTGATGGCCATCATAGTCGCCATGCGGACCCACGGGGCATCACCGCTCTTGACCAATGCGTTCCAGCCGGCGTGACAAACGGCTGCCGAGAGAACGAGGGTTAGAACGAGAGGGTCCACGGGCGCACAGTCCGCCGCTTAGACGCGGAAGACATACTCCTTGGCTGGATTGCGGTCGATGTCCGGCGGGTAGTTCTTGTGTTTGTCGGCGTAGTACCGGGCCATGTGTTGGCCCGCCGTCAGCCGGTTGTAGGTGGCGTAATACAAGCGGCGAATCTTTTCACTCATGTTGGCATCCGACTGATGCGGCGCGTAGCAATCAAAGAAAATCAGATCGCCCGGCTGGGTCGGCACATGGAAGAATTCCATGCCAACCATGTCGTCTTCGGACAACGGCTCCCACGACTGAAACAGGCCGCGTTTATGGTGACCGGCGCAAATTTGCAGGCAGCCGTTCTCGATTGTTGCTTCGTCGATGCAGACCAGGACACTGAGGAAGAAGTCGGTATAGGCATCCCAGCCGGCCTGTGAATCCTGGTGCGGTGTGAAGCCGTCGCCGCCGGGCATCTTGAAGTTGACCTTTTCCTTGAACAGGGCCGCTTCCTCACCGAGCAACTGTCCCGCCGGCGCGCGCAATACCTCGCTCAGCTCGGCGAAGCCTTCATGAAAAGGGGCGATGTTCTCGACGCGGCAGACTAGGTCCTTGCCGTCATCCTTCAGGCTCGGCTCGTGATAGACCCAATGTTTACCGCTCTCCTCCGGCAGCGCCAAAAGCTCCTCGGTCCATTCCAGGATGCGGCCCATCTCGCCGGCGTCAAAGGCGCTTCGGAGAACCAGGTATCCATCATTCTCAAAATCCGCAATCTGGCTGTCATTGAGAGTTGGAGTGGTGAGCATTGTCGAATCCGTTCGCTGTATACTGAAAGCGGGCGCATCCTATGCTCCCTGGCCGGGACCTTCAACAGGTCTTGCCGCATGGTGTAAATGCATTAGATTCGCGCCTGCCAATTCAAACAGGAGCCGTCACCATCAGCCACAATACCTGGATTCACCGTATTGCCCGGATCACCATTGTCCAGCCTCTGGCAAAGACATCCGTGACACCCAATCAGCTGACCACGGTTCGCCTCATTGCCGGCGTTGCGGCTGCCGCCGCCCTGGCCGTGGGGTCGCCATTCTGGCAGCAAGCCGGAGCCGGCATCTTTATCCTGTCGATGCTGCTCGACCGTGCCGATGGCGACCTGGCCCGGCTCACCGGCCGGACCAGTCCGGGCGGTCATACCTATGATCTGATCGCCGATTCGCTTTCCAACGCCTTGTTTTTTGCTGGCCTCGGTATCGGACTGCGTGGCGGTGAGCAGGGTCTCTGGGCGGTACCCTTGGGAATGCTCGCCGGCGGCGCCGTCGCCGCCATCCTGTGGATGGTCATGCGCATTGAAGAATCCGATGGCGCGCGCGCCGCCGAACTGGGCGGCTTCGCTGGTTTCGATCCCGACGACGCTATCTTGATCGCACCTATCGCCATCCTACTGGGCATGCCAGAGGGATTGCTGTTAGCCGCCGCAATCGGTGCGCCGGCATTCGCGTTGTTCTTCGCTTGGCTGTTCTGGCGGAAGAAATAAGCTTCAAGACTGGCAGGCGTCGGATAGTTCGGCGAGGTCGCACCAGGAAAAACGGGTATGGGGCATGTGGCCGTCGGCAAATTCATCGAAGCCCGTTTCGTCAGTTTGACCGCCTATCATGTTATAGAACTTGAATGCCCGCGTGTTGTCGTCAAACACCCACAGAAAGAGCGAAGAAGCTCCTTCATTGCGCAGGCGTTGGATAGCGGCGCCGAGGAGACGGCGGCCCATGCCACCGCTTCGCAGACCAGGTCGGATATGAATATTTTCGATTTCGGCATCGTTGTTTGGGTCGGCGTGGCGGACAACAGAGACAAACCCAAGCAGGACACCATCCCTTTCGAGTAGCAGCACGAAATTACCCGGAACAGGACTGGACAGGGCCTTGCTCCAGTGCTGCTCGCGTTCCCTGCTGATTTCGTCCTCTAGATACCGTTTTGGTAGGATATCCCGGTACACATCGCGCCAACTTTCGATGTGCAGGCCGGCGATGGCCGCGGCGTCGTCGGCTTGGGCCTCGCGGATTTCAAATGGTTCTGTCATTCAGATCTTTTTCCCACTGCCAGCCGTTCGCGCGGCGCGTATCGGTAAGGCAACGTTGATACATCCGACGGCGCCGGACCTCTCGTCTCAATCTCAAATATCCGCTCGAAGTGTGGCGTGAACGCCGCCCGGAAATGGTTTTTGGCTTTGACGAATACAAACCGGGTAGCGGTTAGCTCAATGCCGTGCAAGCGGAAATACGCCATGTCGTTAACCGGACCGTTTCGCGACGTGACAATAATGCGGACTTCTCCCACGCGTAGGACAGCCGTATTACCCAGATCCACGGACAGGCCCTTTTCCATGGGGCCGGTATTTTCAAAGCTGCCGTTGGTCAGTTTTTCCACCTCACCGGTGACCGAAACGGGTTTGCCGTACTGGGAACCCAGCCGCCCGCCAAGAGTGCACTTAAGAGACGCACCGAGGCCCGCTGCATGGGCTCTTGCCGCCAGGTTGGGGTCCCAAAAGAAGGCGAACACAGAGGGAATGTCAGGCAGGATATCCAACACGGCCTTTAGCAGGCCGGGTGTATCACCGACGCCGCCGGAGAACACATTATCGGATGGTTCCAATACGGCGACGGGTCCGGTTAGTTCTGTCTCTAGAATCTCAGGCAGCAGTTTCTCCGGTGCGGGCAAGTAGACATGGAACCGGGGCGCAAGGTTTTTGTATGCCGCCGACAGGCTTTCGGCCACGGATCGTGCCTGTACTGACCCGGCCTCGGCACAGACAGAAATCGTTGCCCCTGTGTGAGGACTGTCGGCGAGGACAAAACTGCCGAAAGGGGTCACGTCATAAAAACCGTTGGCCGTTTCCGCTTCGCGGGCCAGGGCGGCGATGTCCGCCATGGGCCCGGTGTCGGTCCGCATGTTGTGGCTGACCGGTGCGAACTCAGCCGGGACAATGGTGACGCCAGGCTTGATCTCTCCAAGCATCGACCGCCGCAGCAAGCCGAGGGCTTTGGCGCCGGTCTCGTACATATCCACGTGCGGGTGCGTTTTATATCCGGCCACGATATCGGCTAGTCCGGCGATCTCCGGGCTCATATTAGCGTGAAGATCGAAGGTCGCGGCCACGGGCACGTCGCCGGTAATTTCTCGAACCGCCTTGAGCAGCGTCACCTCCGGCGTCAATTCGTCCTGGCAGACGGTTGATCCGTGCAGCGAGATATAGACGCCGTCCCAATTCTGCCCAGCCAAGCCATTTCGGATGTGCTCGAGGAAGTCCCCGAATAGACCGGCTTCAATGGGGCCTGCCGGATAAGCCGCGACGCAAAAAACGAAATCGCCTTCGACGTCATTGTGATCACGCAGGAAGTCCACGGCAGCGCCGATTTCAACACCCTTGCCGGTATAGAGTCTCGCGGCCGCGTCACCGGACGCCCACTCACGGCGCTCGAAGTCGTCGCGGCAAGCCGGTACAGGTGAGAACGAATTGCCCTCGTACCAGAATCGAATGATGGCGATCTTCTTCATGGCTGGCACTATACAAACACGGATCAGGGAGGGCTTGCCAATTGTGGCGCCTGAAGCGGCTCGTCCTACGGTTGCCCGCGCCCGTGGGTTCCACCATAGTTATGAATACCGACGAAAGTATCCGGAACCCGCCATGCCCGCCGATCAATCATCACCGCCGCGGCAAGTGACCGTCGAACAGGCCTTGAACGCGGCGGTGGGCCACCACCGTGCCGGCCGGTTGGCGGAGGCCGAGGAGATTTATCACCAAGTCCTCGATGAGCAACCGCATAACCCGGTGGCCTTGCATCTCCTCGGTATGATTGCACACCAGGTTGGCCAGTTTGATATTGCCGAGGATTTGATTTGCCAGGCCGTTACTTTCAAACCGGACTTCGCCGAGGCGCATAGCAATCTGGGACTTGTGCGTCAGGCATTGGGGCGAACCGAAGACGCTATTGCGGATTACCAAACAGCGATCAGCATCAATCCAGGTTTTCCCGAGGCGCTCGGAAATTTGGCCAGCGCGCTTCAGGATTTGGGCCAGTTTGCAGAAGCCGTCGATTGTTATGAAAAGCTACTCGCGCTTGAACCTGCAAACGTGGAAGCGATGGGAAACCTGGGCGTAATTTTACACCAGATGGAACGATTGCATGAATCCGTTGACTACTTTTATCGCGCCCTTGAGATTAGTCCGGAACTCGCGGCATTGCATTTTGCCCTGGGCAATGCGTTGAAGCTGCTTGGGCGGCTTGATGAGGCGGTCGACTGTTACCGCCGGGCCATTTCGCATGAAGCGGTGTTCCCCCAGGCCAATAATGGGCTGGCCGGCGCGCTTGAAATTATGGGCAGGCTGGATGATGCGGTGGCGGTATTGACCGATGCACTGGCCATTGAGCCCAGTGACGTGCGGGCTGAGACCCATGGCATTCTGGGCGGCGTCCTGATCAAACTGGGGCGTATCGACGAAGCCATTACCGAACTCAAAGCCGCTGTTCATCTTGATCCCAATTACCGAGATGCTCATGAGGCCTTGAAGAAAATCTACTGGGATAGTGAACAGCGCGACAGCATGGACCAGTCCTATTTCGAGACCTGCACTGCTCATCCGCAGTCGGCGAGGTGTTATTGCAACCTCGGTGCCGCCCTGATTGTTTCGGAACGACCGGAAGAGGCGCGCGAAGCCCTTGAAACAGCGCTTCGGCTCGATCCGGTGAACGGTGATGCGCACAATCACCTGGGCCGGGTTTATCGCGAACTCGGGCGATCTGGTGACGCCGTAACGGAACACGAGAGCGCTATCGAGGCGGACGGCGGCAACGCAATTTACTATGAGGAGTTCGCCAGATCGCTGGCTGCGTCAGGGGACTTTGAGGGCGCTCTGGAGAAGGCTTTGCAGGCCAACGAATTGGACAACCGCCGCGCCGATATTCTCGCCCTTGTAACCATTTCCATGCATGAGACCGGCGATTCGCGGATCGGTGACATTGTCGATTACGAGAAATTTGTCACGACTCGGCTGATTGACGTTCCCGACGGGTTTAGCGACCTTGCCGAATTCAACGAAGCTCTCCACGCCGAGTTGGCAGCGCGCCACGATGACGGTCCACCACCGTTGGGCCAAACCCTGCGGGGCGGAACGCAGATCACCGAGGATCTTTTCGCCTACCCGGACGGAATGGTGAAGTTGGCCAGGGACAGGATTGCCGCCGCCATTGAGACGTATGTGGGCGAGTTGGAGGAAGATCCCGGCCACCCATTCCTGCGAAATGTACCGCGGAATTTCCGTTTTACCGGCGCCTGGTCAAATATTATCTACGGGCAAGGGCGTGACATCAGCCATGTTCACAACGAAGGCTGGCTGAGCGGCGTCTACTACATACTAACCCCTGATCTTGCAGAGGAGAACTGGGACAAAGGCGAGGGGTGCATCCAGTTTGGCGAGCCGCCGCCACCGTTCGTTTCGGAGAAAAACCGCATTCGGCGCTCAGTCCGGCCTGAGCCGGGCATGGCGGTGTTTTTTCCATCTTACTACTGGCATGGTGTGCGGCCATTCAGCGAACAGGGCCTCCGCCACACCATTGCTTTCGATTTGATTTAGTGGGAATCGGCGCGAAGGCGCAGCAGGGTCCAGCAGGTCCACAGGCAATAAATGGTGGCGCCGATTCCGGCGGCGACGAAAAAAGGCATCAGCCAGCCGGCCCAGGTGATAGGTGCAATCAGGTAAATCCCGTCCTCCAGCTCGAATCCGGCATATCCCGGATATCCGACCGCGTCGCCGTCCTCATCGCCGCCGCTGGTCTTGTCGATGCCCAGGTTAGTAAACATCGAGATGACCGCCGACATGGTTCCCGCCAAACCCAGAATCAGGGCCCATTGGCCCAGTTCCGATCCGCGAAATCCGATGCCCATACACAGAAACAACGCACCGTAACTGACGGCGCCAGCAATGTAATCGAGATAGTATCCGAGCTTCGACGTCATGCCTTTCTGCCGGGCCAGTTCTCCGTCGAAGTGATCAAGGAACCGGGCCAGGACGAAAAGCCCGGCGCCCCAATTGGCCATTACCGCGTCGCCGGTGGCCAGCAACCCGGCCCCGCCAAGGGCGATCAGGAGGGTCAAGACCGTAACCTGATTGGGTGTTATGGGTGAGTGAACGAGGGGTTTAACGAGAATCCGCGCCGCTCGTTGATCCCATGGAGGCATATCCATAATCGGACCCGGAGGGTTGTGGAAAGGGTTCCAAGTGCGGCAAAACTGTTGCAGGGGCCAAGGGAAGTCAAGGCGGGGCGCATTGGAAAGACCGCTCGGCTTGTCGTGGCCCCGGTATCGGCGCTATAAGCGGCGCGCGTTTTCCTCAATGACCGGGCTCGTGATCGTGTTCGATTCGGCCGCCAAAGCGTATCGGAGTTTTCTCATCGGTTGGGTCGCACGGGCCCATCGAAGGGCGTGGCTTGTGATCATTGCCTCACTTTTCTTGAGTGCCGGGTCGGTTGGATATCTCGCCGAGAACATCCGCATCAACACCGCGACCACGGACATGCTGTCCGAGGAACTTCCGTTTCGCCAGCATGCGCGGGCCTTGAGCCAGGCATTCCCGCAATTCAGTGACAACATCCTGGTGGTAATCGATGGCCAGACGCCGGAGTTGGCTGACGAAGCCGCCTTGGTTCTGAGCGATCAAATGCGGCGGCGGCCCGAGTTGTTCGGCGACGTTTACGATCCCGCCGGCAGCGACTTCTTCCGCCGCAACGGCTTGCTCTATCTCGACATCGATGAACTGTATGATCTCAGCGACCGGTTGGCTGAGGCGCAGCCGTTTCTTGGCACCCTTTGGCGAGATCCAAGCCTGCGCGGGCTGGTCCACATGCTGGGCCTCGCCATTGACGAGGCGGTCAAGGACGACAGTAACGTTCCGATCGAAATTGACGGCGTACTCGAAGCAATTGCCGACGTAGCTGAAGCTCAAGTCGCGGGGAGTTTCCACCAGCTCTCATGGCGGAACCTCATCAGCGGCGGCACCGCCGGTGAAACTGACGGCCGCCGCTACCTGTTGATACAGCCGGCCTTGAATTTCGGTTCCCTGCAGCCGGCTTCTAAAGCCCTGTCCGCGATTCGCAAACTGGCGGTGGCGCTAAAACTTGATGCCGTACATGGGACGCGGGTTCGCCTGACCGGTTCCGCCGCCCTGGCCCAGGAGGAATTGCAGAGCGTGGAGACTGGCATGGGCCTGGCCGGTATCCTATCGCTGACCTTGGTGCTTGGCCTTTTGGCTGTTGGCTTTCGCTCTCTGCCGCTGGTGGCATCGACCCTGATTACGCTATTTGCCGGACTCATATGGACGGCGGCGTTCGCAATCTTCGCCCTAGGTTCGCTCAATCTCATTTCCGTGGCCTTTGCCGTTCTGTTCATCGGGCTGAGTGTCGATTTTGGTATCCATTTCGGCCTGCGCTACCTCGAAGAATCTAAGAAAGGCGCGGTGAATGCCCAAGCATTGGAGCAGGCCGCCACCGCCGTCGGCGGCCCCCTGACACTCTGTGCCATTAGCGCCGCCATTGCGTTCTACTCGTTCCTGCCGACAGATTACGATGGCCTCGCCGAACTCGGGTTGATCGCCGGTACCGGTATGTTCATCGCCCTGGCCGCCAATCTGACATTGTTGCCGGCGCTGCTTTCGGTAATGCCGGTTCGGTTGGCTGTGAAACCAGGCGCGAGCAAGGTGGTGTCACTGGGATCGGACTTTCACAATCTGGTCCGCCGCCATAGCAGAATGATCTGCCTGATCGCCGTCGCCATTGGCCTGGGTGCCGCGGTAGTGGCGGCAAAGGCGCGGTTCGATTTCGATCCCCTGAACTTGAAAGACCCGAAGACCGAATCCGTGGCGACCTTGTTCGACATCATGAGCGATCAGCGGACAAATCCTTACAGCATCGAAATTCTTGCGCCTGACTTGGAGGCGGCGGACAACCTGGCGGCACAGCTCGAAGGTTCGACCGAAGTGGATTCTGCTTTGACTGTGTCTAGCTATGTGCCGGCGGAACAGGATGAGAAATTGGAGCTGATTGCCGGCACGGCGTTGTTTCTGGCGCCGTCCCTGGCGGTCGCAAAAGTAGATGAAGCAGTCGGCCAGCCGGAAACAACCGCCGCGCTTCATGATCTTCAGGTGCATCTGGGCAAGTATGCCGGCGTGGATGGGCATGACGTGGCCAAGGCATCGGCTCAGCGTTTGCTGGCGGCTCTGTCTGCGTTGGCCGGGAGCGGGGACGGGGCGATTGCCGAATTGGAGCAACGGTTGTTGAGCGGCTTGCCGAATCAGCTAAATCTTCTCAAGCAATCGCTGTTGGCCAACCGTATTTCCATTGATGAGTTACCCCGCGACCTGTGGCAGCGGTCCATATCCGACGACGGCCGGGCGCGGATCGAAGTTTATCCCAAGCGCGATCTTCGAAATCGGACAGCGCTTGCGGAGTTTGTTGCTGCCGTGCGTGTCCTCGCGCCGGATGCTATCGGCTCGCCTGTGGTCATTCTCGAAGCGGGTAATGCTGTCGTCGATGCCTTCGTCAAGGCAGCCGCCATCGCCATTGTTGCCATTGCGATTCTGCTCACTGTTGTTCTTCGGCGCCTCCGTGATGTCGCCTTGGTGTTCGCGCCGCTGGTTTTGGCGGCAGCCATGACCGTGGCCGCATCGGTGCTTTTGGATCTGCCGTTCAATTTCGCCAATGTCATCGTTCTGCCGCTGATCTTCGGCCTCGGCGTGGCCGGCGGTATTCATCTGGTTTCGCGGCAGCGTGAGGAAAGTCGAGGGCAGGGGAGCGGCCAAATGTTGACGACGTCCACACCCAGGGCAGTGGTTTTCAGCGCGCTCACCACGATTGGGTCTTTCGGCAGTATTGCGCTCTCGGGTCATCCGGGAACGTCCTCCATGGGTATCCTGTTGAGCATCTCCATCGTTCTGACACTGGCCTCGACCCTGATATTTCTGCCGGCCCTGATGGCGCTGACAATGGAGGACGCACCATGACGGAGGCCGCGTCACGACCGCTTTTTCCGTTGGTCCGCCATATCTCGGACAAGGTCACGTTGGTGCTGGTCCGATTGCCGGTGACGGCCAATCAGATCACCACGGTCTCCCTGCTGACCGGTTTGGGAGCCGCGTGGTGCCTGTTCCAGGGAGGATACGACCGTAGCGTTATCGGCGCCGGCTTGTTGGTCCTGTGCTATGTGCTCGACAACTGCGATGGCGAGATTGCTCGCCTCAAGGGGCAGGCCTCCACCTTTGGCATGCATTACGACACTTGCGTCGATTGGATCGTCCACACAGCGTTCTTCGCCGCGTTGGGGATGGGGTGGGCGCGCACAGTGGGCGACGAGATGTGGATGTGGATGGGCCTAATCGCTGCCGCGGGTGGGACCATCAACTATGCCCTCGGTCTGATCCTGGCCCGCCGCGACCAGCAAACAGAGAAGGCCGAATACGAGGCGGAATCTGACCAGCCGCAAACAGCTTTCGAATGGATCATATTTGCCTTCCGCGAATTGACGCGGGCCGATTTCTGTTTTCTGGTGCTGGCGTTGGCGGCTTTCGATGTCTTGTGGGTGTTATTGCCGGCCGGTGCCGTTGGCGCACAAGTTTATTGGATACTGCTCTGCTTTCGCCGGGCTCGGAAATTTCATACCTAGGAAAGGCACACCTGTGCGAATTTTAAAGCTCCTGTACTTCGTTCTTGGTGTCGCTCTCTTGGCCGTGGTCGTTGGTGAGACCGATATCGGCGAGGTGCTTTCCCTGGTTCTCAAGATCGGATGGGGATTGCTCGCCATCCTGGCCATTTATTTTGCAGCCTTCGCCATTGATTCCTTTACCTGGCTCATGGCCATGCCCAATCAGCCCATGAACGCGTTGTGGACGTTTCGCACCTGGGCCGTGCGCATGGTCGGCGAGGCCTTCAACAATGTCATCCCCGCCGCCAGCATGGGCGGCGAGCCGGTCAAGGCGGTGTTGTTGAAAAAGCACTACGGCGTCGGTTACCGCGAGGCGGCCGCGTCATTGATCCTGGCCAAGACCATCAACATGGTGTCGCTGTGCCTGTTTCTGGTGATCGGATTCGGTCTGGTAATTGCGTCGGACGTGCTGACGCCGTCTGCCAAGAGCGTGGCCGCGGTGGGGCTGTCTGCCCTTGTGCTCGCCACCTTCCTGTTCTTTGCCGTGCAACGCTACCGCATCACCTCGCTGGCGGGAACCTGGCTGAGCCGTCAGTCCTTTGCCAAGCGATTGGAGGACGTGCTGCATCATATTCACGACATGGACGAGAGACTCGTTGAATTCTACACGCAATACCGGGGCCGCATGTTCTGGGCGGTGTTATTGGCCTTCGCCAATTGGGTCCTGGGCGCGGTCGAGGTCTATTACGCCATGATGTTTCTCGGTCATCCGGTATCCTGGATGGATGCCTGGATCATTGAATCCGTGGCCCAGATGGTGCGTACCGGCACCTTCTTCATTCCCGCCAGCATCGGCGCCCAGGAAGGCGCGTTTCTTGTGATCTCGGGCGCCATCACCGGCTCGCCGTCCCTGGGGCTGGCGGTCGGCATCGTGCGCCGTTTGCGCGAGATCATCTGGATCGCCTGCGGCTTTGCATTTGGCGCTGTTTATTCGTTGAGCGCTGGCTCGGCGGAATAGGCTATTCCGTCACCAGGACGTCGGCCTTGGCGTTGAGGGTTTTGATCAAACCATCGACGCCACTTTTCTTGAGCACTTGGCGGTACTCCGAACGCCGGACGGCCAGCTCGCTGATGCCGGAATCGAGGACCACGTCAACGATGCGCCACTTGCCTTCGAATTCCCGGGTGACATAGATGAGATCGACGTCGTCTCCGCCCGGATCAATAATTTGGGTACTGATCAGGGTCGTATCCTGCGGGCCGTTCTTTTCGCCGGTAGTGGCGAATGACTGCCCCGAGTAGCCGTCAAATTGCGCCGCGTAGGTGGCGATGCTGAGATGGGAGAACGCGATGACGAGGAGGGCGCGCTGCTGCTCGTCGGCTTTTTTCCAGTAGGAACCGCTAGTGACCCGGGCCATCAACTTGAGATGAAAGGTCTCCTTGATGCGGGGCGCTAGCTTGTCATAGCGTCCCCTGGCGCCAAGGCTATCCGCGTTCTTCATGGTGTCGAGCAGTGTTTCGTGGAACCCGGCGACCAAATCGCCGGCCGTGACCGGCTCGGCGCGGGCTGGCAGGGTGGCGGCCAACAAAATAAGTGCCAGGAGAAGTGGTCCCGGACGGATGGCACATAAGCTCATTCGGCCACCAGTTCATCGGCTTTGCTGTGCAACAGGGTGATCAACCCCGGCAACCCGCTTTGCTTGAGGATCAAATTGTACTCGGAGCGCCGTACCTTCAATTCGCTAATCCCATTGTCGACAATGACATCAATAACCCGCCAGCCTTCTTGGAAACGGCGGCATACATATGAAATATCAACGGTGGATTTATCCTGCTTGATGAGTTCGGTCATAATAAGGCGGGTCTGACTCGGGCCATCCATCTCCTTGTTGACCTTGAATACCTCGCCCGAATAACCGCTGAACAAAGTTGCCAACGTGGAGATACTCATCCGGCGAAAGGCTTTGACCAGATCTATGCGTTCCTCGCGGGTCGCCTGTTGCCAATGCGTCCCGGCAGAGATTTGCGCCATCAGGGCAATATGGAACGAACGGTCTACAGTAGGGGCGAGTTGTTCGTAGCGTTGCTTAACGCTAAGGCTCTCGGCTGTCTTCATCACGTCAATCAGCGCTGTTTGAAAACCGGTTACCACCGATGCCGGCGATTCGTCATCGGCGGCCGAAGCCGTAAAAATCGGCATCGAAATCAAAAATCCCAACAGGATCAGGCGGGCAATTGCGGGGCGGAGCATAATCAACCTGTCGTCAATAATCACGTGATCAAACACTAAAGCCTTGAAATTAAAAAAACAAACTGGATTCTACAAAATTGAACCGCGGCTGGTTGAAATTGCTCATATTCGCAAAATTATTGGATATGCTGTTGCGGGGCAATCAAACATAGCCTAAAACAATCAAGTGGATGCGTGGCCTTCGACACCATAGAACCGGTGCCGCATTCCTGGGTGGCGACACATATATAGATCGGAACGACGAACGTGAAAGATCTTAACCAATACATCCGCGCAATCGGATTTGTCCTACTTTCGCTTTTCATCCTCGCCGGGCCACCGGCGTTGGCAGCGGAAGACAATGGCGCGTCGAGCCGCGAGCCGATCCTGCTGGCCTCGACCACCAGCGAGGACGATGTTAACGATCCGCTGGAGTCCGTCAACCGGTGGATTTTCGCCTTTAACGAATTCATTCAGGATATTTTGTTCCGGCCTGTCGCGACGTTTTATAACGATACGGTTCCCGAAGTTGCCCGCACCAGCATCGGCAATTTCCTGAGCCACATATCTACACCTGTTACGCTGGCGAATAACATTCTCCAGGGCGACCCTGATGGTGCCATGACCACGCTTGGCCGTTTTGTTGTCAACTCGACGGCGGGGATTGGCGGACTGGCCGATGTCGCCAGCGAGGGTGGTATGGAAAATCGCTCGGAGGATTTCGGCCAGACGATGGGGGTTTGGGGCATGGGCGAGGGATTTTATCTTGTCCTGCCAATCTTCGGTCCGTCCAATCCGCGTGATGCGATCGGTAAGTTTGGCATCGATCCTTTCTTTGATCCGATCGGGCTCTATTTGTCCAATACCGACAAGGACTCACTCGCCTATACGCGGACCGGCCTCAGCGGCGTGGACCAGTATGCCAGCGTGGTTGACGAGTTGAATCAGGTTAAGAAAACGTCCGTCGATTATTATGCTGCAATTCGTAGCCTTTACCGCCAGAAACGGAAGTCGGAAATTGTTAATGGCGATGAGCTTGAGTTGCCGCCAATCCCTGATCTCGACCTCAGCTATAGTGTGACGCCGGAGGACTTCAATCAGCCTCTGGCCGGCGCTCAACAGCCAACACAATAAATCCAATCCGTATATAGAACTGCAGGCGTCCGGCGTGGCAGTGTCTGTTTATCTATTATAAATACACTATTTATTTGTATTTATTTATATTAATACATATGTTATGTATAAAAAGTAATTTCGTTGCTAAAACTTAGTGTATATACCATTTTCGCGCAGGAAGCGTTGTGGCAAAAATTTACGTAATTCATGAGAACGGTGTTTGGGTTGAGCCCTTGCGGACTGCCTTTGCAGAGCGCGGGCTGCCGTTCGAGGAGTGGAACCTGGTCGAGGGAGAAGTCGATCTGGATGCGGCGCCGCCTTCGGGCGTTTTCTACAACCGTATCAGCGCGTCATCCCATACCCGCAATCACCGCTATTCCCCTGAGATGGCCTCGATTGTTCTCAACTGGCTGGAGGGCCACGGGCGGCGGGTTGTCAATAACAGCCGCGCCCTGCAGTTGGAGATCAATAAGTCGGCTCAATATGCAGCCCTCAATTCGCATGGAATCACGACGCCGCGCACCATCGCCGCCGTTGGCCGCGATGAGGTTGTTCGCGCCGCCAGTGCGTTCGCTCCGGGGCCGGTTATCGTCAAGCCCAACCGCGGCGGCAAAGGCGAGGGCGTCAGTCTGTTCGAGACGATAGACGAATTGGAAGTACACATGGAGCGCGGCGAGGGACCGGCGCCGGTGGACGGAATTACCCTGCTGCAGCAATACATTCACGCCCCGGCGCGGTTCATTACCCGGGCCGAGTTCATTGGCGGGCGGTTTTATTACGCGGTCCGTGTCGATACCAGTGATGGATTTGAACTGTGTCCGGCGGATGTATGTCAGAGCCCCAATCTTGATGGCGCCGCGGCTAAATTTCAGATCTTCGAAAACGGCGCCGGTATCGAATCGGACCAGATTGCTAAATACGAAGCGGTGCTTGCCGCCAACGGCATTGAAGTGGCGGGAATTGAATTCATCACCGACGGCAATGGGCGGTCCTATACCTACGACATCAACACCAACACCAATTACAACGCGGATGCGGAAGTCGCCGCCGACAAGTCGGGCATGGGACAACTGGCTGAGTTCCTGGGTTGCGAACTGGCGGCAGTGCGGGCGTCCAATTTAGAGCAGAGCGGGCCTGGATTGAGATTGGCCGGATAACTGAGACCAGATGAATCCAAGACATAGGAAATCGTAATAACCAGTTGTAAATAAAGGATATTTCACGATTGAGCTTGACATTTCAGGAAGATTTTGTATTATTTAATACAGAGCGGTGCCCATATGGGGCCGTTCGACCATGGGTCTGACCATTAGGTAGGCCAATGGCGTATTGCTTCGGATGGAGGATATGGCCATGAGCGCAAGCGTTCACGAGTGTCTGTTGTATTTCTCCATGATTGTTTTGGACTGTCCGCGCATGTTGCCGTGCGCACCGGATGATCCAGTGAATAGACAGATCGGCTTCTCAGTGCGTTTGCGCGCCGGGAAGGCCACAGCGGAGGAGATTGTTTGATGGCGAGTTTGAGTTTACCAGCAGTACCGGTTGATGGCGGATTGTCGCGGTATTTCCGTGAAGTCTGGAGCTTCCCTATTTTGGAGAAGCAGGAAGAACAGCGCTTGGCCATTCGCTGGCGTGACCATGGCGATGTCGATGCCGCTCACACCTTAGTGACGTCTCATCTTCGCCTCGTCGCCAAGATCGCCATGAAATACAAGGGGTACGGCCTGCCGGTCGCCGACTTGGTGTCGGAAGGCAGCATCGGGCTGATGAAGGCGGTCAAAAAATTCGATCCTGATTTGGGATTCCGGCTATCCACTTACGCCATGTGGTGGATCAAGGCCTCGATCACCGAGTATATTTTGAAATCGTGGTCCATGGTCAAGTTGGGGACCGTGGCGTCTCAGAAAAAGCTGTTCTTTAGCCTGCGTAGCCTCAAGGGCCGGTTGAATATTTTGGATAGTGGCGAGCTTACGCCTGAGCAGGCGGACCAGCTCAGTGACGCGCTGAATATGCCGGCGGAAGAAATCTCGCAAATGAACCGTCGCCTGTCGTCGCGTGACCTGTCACTCAACGCGCCCGTGTCCACCGAGGAAGAATCCATGGAGTTTCTGGACACACTCGTTGAAGAGGGGCCGGGTCCGGAAACACAGTTTGCCGCCAGCGAAGAACTGGACTATCGCGGCGCCATGCTCCGTGGTGCGCTCGAGTCCCTGTCCGAGCGAGAGCGGTACATTTTCACCGAGCGCCGCCTTAAGGATGATCCTGTGACCCTGGAGGATTTGGGTAAAATTTATGGCATCAGCCGCGAGCGCGTGCGTCAATTGGAGGTGCGGGCGTTTGAAAAGGTGCAGAAGGCCGTCCTTGAAGCCGCCGCGGAACCTGCCGTCTAGGGCTCGCTGCCAAATATCTTCAATGCAGATGGCATAGACTGTCCAAGGCTCGGATCCTGTTGGGCTGGATTACGGCCGCGGAAGCGACCTTGACGGAATGAAGCCGTCCGTCCAAGCGTTGCTCCCAGAAATTCAGAAACTTGGCCAGTTCAGGAAACTTCGGAGCCAGATCCAACTCCTGCCAAATATATTCCTGCAACAACCGGGGGTAATCGGGGAGGTGGTAGGTAATAAGCGCGGTGGTCAGTCGGTATCCACGTAGCTGGCGATCCAGTCTTGCCATTGTTGGGGAAACTCCTTCCGTTACGCCGAGGGTTTCTTAACCGGAATGGTGGCCTGATTACAGTTGCCATTCAAGATAAAAAACAATAAAATCAACGCATTAGCAGCCATTGACGGAGAGTGCTGCCACAATTCGACCGGCACCGGAGGAATACGCTCAGCCAATGATCGTCTTGTTTTCGGATTTTGGATTGGTGGGACCCTATACCGGCCAGATGAAGGCTGTTCTGCATCGTGATGCCCCGGACCATCCGATCATTGATCTATTTGCCGACGCTCCCGCACATGACCCCATGCGGGCAGCCTATTTGCTGGCGGCCTACGCCGGCGAGTTCCCGGAGGAAACAGTTTTTCTATGTGTTGTCGATCCCGGCGTCGGTGGAACGCGGAAGCCACTGGTTGTCGAGATTGGGAAGAGATGGTTCGTCGGACCCGGGAACGGATTGTTCGAGTTGTTGATCCGGCGCGCCATGGAAGCTGTCTCATGTTGGGAGATCACCTGGCGGCCGCAGCAAATGTCGGCTTCCTTTCATGGCCGGGATTTGTTTGCGCCGACGGCGGCGAAAATTGCCTGTGGTGAGCAGCCCCCCGGCTCGCCGGGGTATGAATTGCAAACGCTGGAGGAGGTTCGATACCCGGAGTGGCCGGATGACTTGTCCGAGATTATCTATATCGACGAATTCGGCAATGCCATGACCGGTATGCGGGCGAAATCCGTTCCCGATTCGAGCGGTTTGATACTCGGCGGAATTTCGATCCCTCGGGCCGAGACATTTTCTAGTGTTTCGCCCGGCGAAATGTTCTGCTATGAGAATGCGAATGGCTTGCTTGAGATCGCTGTAAATAAAGGAAGAGCAGCCGAACAACGGGGCGTTAAATTAGGGGAGAAGGTAGTCGTCAGTGAATTGTGACGCTGATCACATGCAGCTATCATCTGCATGTGGCATCAGTTTTGATACATATTTGCGTTCGTGAACAGAATGATCCCGAACCATGGCCGGCAGACTGCAAGAGCTTGGGTAATTTGGGGCATACAGGAAAAGAGCGGACCGAATGGCGTTAAGTATTAGATTCTGGGGAGTCCGTGGCAGCATCGCCTGCGCTTCTCCGGATCATATGAAGTACGGCGGCAACACTAGCTGCATTGAGGTGCGGGCGGGTGAGCATGTCTTTGTCCTCGATGCGGGTACCGGTATTCGCAATTTCGGCAAAGTGATCTTCGAGAAAGATATTCGAAATACACACCTGCTGCTGACGCATACCCATTGGGATCATATCAACGGGTTTCCTTTCTTTGCCCCGGCTTTCGATCCGAAGCGGACGATCACCATTCATGCGGGCCATCTGAAGGATCAGGGCGGAGTTGAAGATATTCTGTCGATGCAGATGCACAATCCCATGTTTCCCGTTCCCTTGGCGGCCATGCAGGCCAATTTGACATTCGAGGACTTCGAGGCCGGGGATAGTTTCAAGCTCTATGACGATGTCAATGTGCGAACCGCCGCTCTCAACCATCCGAACGGCGCGACGGGATACCGCATTGAGCACGGTGGAAAGTCAGTCGTCTATGTCACCGATACGGAGCACATACCGGGCGAACCTGATCAGAACATTCTCGGTCTGATCGAGGGTGCCGATTTGGTGATCTACGACAGCACCTACACGGAGGAAGAGTTCCCCGAAAAAATCGGCTGGGGGCACTCGACCTGGAACGAAGGTATGCGCTTGTGTAAGGCGGCCAACGTCAAGCAGCTAGGTATATTCCATCATGATCCCGAACATACCGACGACATCATGGACAAGATCGGTGAAGAATCGCGGGCAGAGTGGGGCCAGTCTTTCATTACCCGTGAGGGCATGGAACTAACGTTCGAATAGTTCCGCCTGAACTCCAGCTCATTGTTGTGGTTGCGGTTGCGCCTCGGGCAGGGGCTGCACCGGCAGGTCCGGAGCCAATTCCGGCACGATGGGCGCCGGCTCGCCGGTTTCGGTTTGCTCACCCTCGACGGTGCCACCCTCCATCATCTTCTTCAGTTTGGCCTTGGTTGTGATGGCTTGGGTGAATTCCTTGATCTGATCGAACGACATGGGATTGACGTGCACGGCAATGCGCCGGTTGACGGCTTGGTTTTCCTTGATTGCTGCGCCGTTTTCGTCGCGGTTGGGTAGTTTGGGCCGGGTCGCGGCCAAGGCAACGGCTACCAATCGCTCAGCATGAACTTCCTGTCGGGTAAAAAACCTGACGACTTGCGTGGCGCGGCCCGCTGACAATTCCCAGTTGGAAGGAAAGCGGGCCGTATTGATGCGATCGTCATCGGTGTGGCCTTCGATCTCAATCATGTAGTTGAGGTACTTGGGCGCATTCAAGGTCAGCGCCATTTTCTCCAGTACCGGATAAGCCTGTTCACGAATTTCATCAGTACCGGATTTGTAAAAGGCGGAGCTTGAAAGCTCGATAACGATACCCTTGTTGTCCTGGGTCACGGTGACGACCCGGTCGGCGTCCAGGTTGTAAACCACATCCTGCATATCGATTTTTAACAATTGCAGTGGGCTGGCTTCTTTTTCCTTCTGGCCGATGTTCGCCTTGATGGCCTCGGCGGCTTCCTGGAAGGCAGGAATGTCGAATTCGGCAAAGGTCAACATCATGACGAAAAACGCCATCAACAAGGTGATGGCGTCCGCATAGGTAACCAGCCAATCTTCGCCTTCTTCCGCTGCCGGCTGGGGTTTTGGCGCTGCCATGACGAGCGTTACCGCTTCATCTTGTCGATATTGAAGTGAATGGCCGGGTCAAGATAGCTGTTCATGCGGTCCTGAATGTAGCGGGGGCTCTTTTTGTCAGCCAACAGGGCCAAGCCTTCGGCGACTAGGTAGTTGCGGAATCGGATGATCTGTTCGCGCTGAGTAATCTTGGTAGCGGCGGGAATGAAAATAACCCGGGCAAAAAGAACGCCATAGAGCGTTGTCAGGAGGGCGACGGCGAGGCCGGCGCCGAGCGCGGCAGGCTCACCACCCATATTGTCGAGCATGATAATCAAGCCGATCAGGGTTCCGATCATGCCGAAAGCCGGCGCTGAGGCGCCCATGGCCTTGAGGATATCGACCTGCACCATGTTACGCCCGAAAGTCGTCTCGATGGTGTTGTTCATGATCTCGCTGACTTCCTGGCCGGTGTAGCCGCTGATAACCATCTCAACACCGAACTTGAGAAACTTGTCGCCCTTGACGGACTTCTTGGCCTCGGCCTCAAGCGCCGGAACGCCATTCTTCTGCACCGTATAGGCCCAGCGAATGACGCGGCCGACCTCGGTCTTGAGCACGTTGCGCCCAACCTTGGGCGAGAGCATGACCTTGTAGATCAATTTGAGCGACAGCATCACGTAACGCGGCTCATAGGAGATAAAGCTGGACGCTAGGGTACCGCCGGCAACCATGATAAAACTGGCGCCGCTCAGGAAGATCAAATAGTTGTCGGTACTGATGACGATCGAGCCGATAAACAGCCCGAAAGCGCCTAAGACGGCCATAATCGTTGTGAACGACATTCCCCACCCCGTCCGTCGTTTCGTCAACGGCGGAACAAAAAGTTAGTCCCGCCCGGACATCAGCCGCCGCAGCGACGACCCCTTGTGTATACAGAAGTATTAAGAAATAACAAAGAGTCAGGATGTTCCATCAATTTGCCGTGCCGCAGTTGTCTGTTTCCCAGGCTACTCTTTTTTTGCATTATCGCTCGCGGAACGCCTCGTCGCGGAGTTTGAGAACCGGTTTGACGAGGTAATCAATCACCGATTTCTTGCCCGTATGAATATCAACAGTCGCCTGCATGCCCGGTGTAATGGGAAGTTGCCCAGCCTGGCTGCCCAAAAAGTTTTTCTCGGTTTGGACAACGACCAGGAAGTAGGGAGTCCCGTCCTCTTCCGTGCTCGCGTCGGCGGAGACCCGTACAACCTCGCCATCAAGGCCGCCGTAACGGGCAAAATCATAACTCGAAATCTTAACCACGGCAGGCAATCCGACCGTTATGAAGCCTCTTTCCGTCGGATCGATCTTCGATTCGATAACCAACTTCCCGCCGGTTGGGACAATTTCCAGGATTGGCTCGCCAGGTCGGACGACGCCGCCGATGGTGTTATAGCGCAAATTCTTAACCACACCGTCAATCGGGCTCTTGATTTCCGCCCGCGAACCTTTTTCCGCCGCCTGATCCAGTTGTTCGCGAAGGCGCGCAATATCTTGTTCCACTTCGCCGAGTTCTTCCTGCGCTTGGCGGCTGAATCGGTCTTTTTCCTCTTCAAGGCGCTGCCTGACTTCCTCCACGGCGGCGCGCTTTTTCGGAAGTTGCGGATCCAGGCTCTTCATCTCGCCCTCTAACTCCTCCACTTCCGCTTCTAGTTCCAGGTGCTCCATCTTCGCCGTCAATCCCTCGGCCAGCAGCGATTTGGACATTTGCAGACGTTCCTTGGCCAGCTTGAAGTTGCGGCCGACGGCCTTGCGCCGCGCTTCAATTTCCTTGGTCTCCGCCTCCTTCTGTTTGACCTGCTCGTCAAGCACTCGCATGGTCGAGTTCAGCTCCCGCTTGCGGGCAGTAAAGGCTTGCCGCTGCGCATCAACCAGAACCGGACGGCGACTCGCGGCATCTTCCGGGAAATCGAGTGTCTCCAACCCTTCCGATTCGGCGACCAAACGGCTGCGCACCAGCTGCTGGCTATCAAGTCGAACTTGAAGCTCCTCCAAATTGGCGCCGGTCGAAGCCAGATCCAATTGGACAAGCGGGTCGCCGGTCTTGATGGTGTCGCCCTCGGCGACAAAAAGTTGCTCGATAATGCCGCCTTCCAAATGCTGGATGACCTTCACCTTGCCCAACGGCACAACTTCGCCGTCGGCCACGGCTACTTCGTCCAGTTCGGAGAAAAACGCCCAAGTCACGGCCGCGACCATGAAGACCATCACCGGCCAGGCAAATATCCGCCAGCTCGGCAGCGGGTGGCTGTCCATCAAGGCATCAAGCCGGTCCGAGCCGCTGGTGATCGCTTCGCTCGCCATTAGCTTTGTCCTGTTTCAGTAATCAGGCGGTTCATTTCTGGGTTCATCTTACTAGCTTTCTTTCGGCGCATTAATCAAATCCGCGTAAGGATCGTCGACAAGTTCTTGGCCGGTGGTATCAAGCTTGAACATGTCGCCGCCGGGAACTGTGGGATCGGCGGTTGGGTGAGGCGGTTCCGGCGCCGGTGCCCGCGCACTGGGCTGAGGTTGCTGAGGTTTCGCTTTCGGTTTCGCAACAGCCGGAGCGGGGCGTGGTTGTGGCGCCGGGGCAGCAGACGGGGTGGCTGTCGGTGCTGGCGCCGGCGGAGCGGCGGGTCTTGGCGGTTGTGGCACGGCCTTCGCGGCTGCAGGCGCTGGCGGTGCGGCGGGCCGAGGCGGCTGAGGTACGGCTTTCGCGGCGGCGGGCGCTGGCGGTGCGGCCGGTTGAGGTGGAGGTGGCGCGGCGTTTGCTGGTGGCGGCGCGGCGGGACGGGGCGGTTGTGGCACGGCCTTCGCGGCAGCCGGAGGCGGCGGCGCGGCGGGCGGCGGTGGAGCCGCGTTGGCCGGCGCCGGTGCGGGTGTTACGGCTGCCGGGCGCGGAGGAGGCTTCTTCGCGGCTGGTGGCAGGCCGGCTGGACCCGGCGGTAATGATGCCGGCGCCGGTGCAGGCTGCGGCGCTGCTTTCGGGGCGGCCTTTTTCGGCGCTTCCTCGGATTTAGGTTGTTGGCCGAACAGTCGCGGTAGAATCTCCTTCGACGGCCCGGCCAGGGCGATCTTGCCTTTGTCGAGGGCGATCAGGTCGTCGCAAGCGGCGAGCAGGATCGGACTATGGGTGACGATGATGACCGTGCGATCGCGGCCGATATCAACCAGGGTTTGACGCAGTTCCTGTTCGGCTTGGCGGTCAAGGCTGCTGGACGGCTCGTCCAACAGAACCACGGGCGGGTCACCGAGCAGGGCGCGGGCGATGGCGATGCGCTGGCGCTGGCCTCCGGAAAGCCGGCGCCCGGCCTCGCCGATGTCCGTCGCATATCCGTCCGGCAGGTCGATAATGAAGTGATGGACGCCGGCGGCGGTGGCGGCCTTGACGACGTCGGTATCGGGTGCGTCGGGGTGGCGGTGGATGATGTTGTCCCGCACGGTACCGGCGAAAAGGACACAATCCTGCGGCACGTAGCCCATCCAATGGGCCAGTTCGGCACGGCTGAACTGGGCGATATCGGCGCCGTCCAGGAGGATGCGGCCGCTGATTGGCGGATACAGGCCCTGCAGCATTTTGAGCAAGGTCGTCTTGCCGCTGCCGTTGCGTCCAACCAGGGCATGCACGCCACGCGCCTTAATCACTGATGAAACGTCATTGACCACCGGCGCCAGTTCCTCATCGTAGGAGTAGACGGCATTCTCGATGGTGATCTCACCGTTGGGGCGGTCGAGCTTGATCTCGCTTTCCTCGCGCTCGCTCTCGATCTCGAATACCGCGCCGAGGCGCTCGACCGACTGTTTGAAGCTATTGTAGGCACGCCACTGGCCGACCAGTTGATTGAGCGGACCGATTAGCCGCCCACTCAGCATGTTGGTGGCAATTAGGGCGCCCATGGTGAGCACGCCCTCGATGATGGCGATGGCCCCGGCGCTGGTCATCAGGATCGTCGTCAACATGGTCAGGCTGCCGCCGAAGGCCGAATAGAAATCCGACTTGGCACCGCGCTTAACGGAATTTTCGATGTTTTCCGCGTGGCGCTCGGCCCACAGCGGCCGCATGGCGGCGTCCAGGGCCAGCGCCTTGACGGTGGTGCGGCCATTGATGATCTCGGCGATCAGGCCGTCGCGGGTCTGGGTGCTTTGGCGTTCATCCTGGTTGGCCTCCGACATGGCCGCGGCGGAACGCCAGGCAACGAACATGAACATCGGCATGATGATCAGCAGGACCCAGGCGATGGGCATGGCGATGACGAGGATCAAGGTCAGGAACATGATCGCGAAGGGCAGGTCGCAGAGCAGCAGGGCCGAGGCACCGGACAGCGTGTTGCGCACAGTATCCACATCGCGAAACAAAGCCTGCCAATAGTTGGCGGGCCGCGCCTCGAGAACATCCAGCGGCAGTACCATGAGCTTGTCGAACAGCTTCTTACCGACCAGGACGTCGATGCGGAGCGCCACCGTCTGCATGATCCGCGACCGGGCTTGCCGTAGGATGTAGTCGAACACCAGAACGAAGCTCATACCGACAACAAATCCGACCAGCGTGCTGATGCCGGCGTGGCCGATAACCCGGTCATAAACTTGCAGCGTGAACACGGGCACGGCCAAGGCAATCAAATTGACGAATGCCGACATGGCCAAGACCTCGCGGAAGATCGGCCGCAGCGGCTTGAGGAATGGCTTCAGCCAGGCGCGGTTGGAAGCTGTGCTCATGTGACAGCAAATATACGGTGTCCACGGCACCGATGCCAGTCCATGCTGGCCAAATAATTTGCCTCCTGAAACCACTGGTCATGGCATAAGGCTTTGAATTTCTATAATATTCACGGAAGATGCAGAGACGGGTGGACCATTTACGGCTTGACCGAGTCCTGGCTCGGCGGTGTAGAATTTGACAAAATACGACAGCGGGCAGGGGGTCGGGCCGATTAACACCACAGACGTGACGATGGATTCGCTCTTGGCGCGCCGGAAAACGCCATGAGGTTCTTGCGCGCCGCCTTCAGTTTCGAGCGCCTGGTCGGGTACGCGCTCCTGTTCGGGTTCTTGTTTCTGCGCTACGTTGATCCCTATCCCGTGGAATTCGTCCGCCTCAAGACCTTCGACTGGTACCAGCAACTGAAGCCGCGCGACATCCCGCCGCCCCAGGGCAAGCCGGTGACCATTATCGACCTGGACGAGGACAGCTTTGCCGAAATTGGCCAATGGCCGTGGCCGCGCACCATTGTTGCCAAGCTGATCAGCAACCTTATGCAAATGGGCGCCGGGTTGGTCGCCTTCGACGTCGTGTTCGCCGAGCCCGACAGGATGAATCCGGATAGTATTCCAGACGTCATTGACGGTCTCGACGAGGCCACGATCGCCAAGCTACGCGCGATGCCCAGCAACGACGAGGTGCTGGCCAAGGTGGTCAAGCGCAGCCGCGTGGTGCTTGGGCAAGCCGGATACTGGGAAAAGCTCGAGGTGGAGAAGGGGCCGCCGATCAAGAAGTCCGTGGCCTTGTTGAAACAGGGCAAGGATGTCAACCTCGAGCTCTTCCTGCCGCAATTTCCAACCCTGATCCGCAATGTCGGCGTGTTCGAAAAGCCAGCCTCGGGGCACGGTATATTTTCCCTGGTGCCGGAGAAGGACAATGTCGTTCGCCGCGTACCCACCATCTTCATTCACGAGGGTAAGCTCTATCCGTCGTTGGCCATCGAAATGTTGCGCGTCGCCTTCCAACGCAAATCGGTGCTGCTCAAGGCCAATAAAGCAGGGGTAACGTTCCTTGGCATCCACAAGAAGCTTCAGATTCCCACCGACGGGAAGGGCCGAGCCTATCCCTATTATTCTTTGAGCGATAAGGCCAAATATGTGTCGGCCCGAGAGATACTCAACGGCACCGCCGATCCCTCGCTGATCAAGGGAAAGCTGACCATCGTCGGCACCTCGGCCGTTGGCTTGTTGGATATCCGGGCGATACCGACGGATCCGATCGTCCCGGGGGTCGAGGTTCACGTGCAACTGATTGAATCTGCCCTGCACGGGGAATGGCTCAACCGGCCCAACTACTTCATCGGCGCGGAGCTGGCCATCCTTCTGTTCGGCGGCCTGGCAATGGTCATCCTGGTGCCTTGGCTCGGGGCGACATGGACTCTACTGCTGTTCCTGGTCGTCGCTAGCGGTACCGGCGGCACGTCATGGTATTTGTTCGCCGAAAAGCGGCTGTTGTTTGACGCCGGCTACGCCATCGGCTCGATCATGCTGCTCTACATGACCCTGACCTATACGAGTTACGCCAAGGAGGAAGCCGAGCGGCGCCAGACCAAGGACGCATTTTCCAAGTACCTGTCACCGGACATGGTCAGCCGTGTCGCCGAGAACCCCGGCGAGCTGAAATTGGGCGGCGAGGAGCGCGATATGACGTTGCTGTTCTGCGACGTGCGCGGCTTCACGACTATCTCGGAGCAGTTCGACGCCGTCGGCCTGACCAAACTCATCAATAAACTGCTGACCCCGTTAACCAACGTCATCCTCGACCGCCACGGCACCGTCGATAAATACATGGGCGATTGCATCATGGCGTTCTGGAACGCGCCCCTCGATGACGAGGACCACGCCCGCAACGGCTGCCTGTCGGCCCTCGAGATGTTGGCCGAGATGGAACCACTGAATGAGAGGCTGGAGATAGAGGCCGCCGAAGAGGGGCGCAAGCACATCCCGCTCAAGGTCGGCTTCGGCGTCAACACCGGTAGTGCCGTTGTCGGTAACATGGGGTCCGACCAGCGCTTCGACTATTCCGTGCTCGGCGACACGGTCAACCTGGCCGCCCGCCTGGAAGGCCAGAGCAAGGGCTATGGCGTCAATATCGTGATCGGTGAAATCACCAAGGACATGGCTCCGGAACTGGCCTATCTTGAGCTCGACCTGATCAAGGTCAAAGGCAAGACCGAGGCGGTGCGCATCTTCTGCCTGCTCGGCAAGGAAGACGTGGCCGAAGACCAAAACTTCCGCACCCTGGCCAAGTTCCACCAACAGATGCTCGAAGCCTATGCGGCCCAGGACTGGAACAAGGCCGTCAAGCGCATGAAGGAGTGCCGCATGCTCTGCGAGCCCTATAATCTCGACGGGCTCTATGACCTCTACGAGGAACGGATTGTCGAGTTCCAGGGCAACCCGCCCGGCGAGGACTGGGACGGCGTGTTTGTCGCGACCACCAAGTAAGCGGGCGGGCCTGCAATGAACAAGGCCTTCACCAAGGAATCCGACAACGATAGCGACGACGAACTCCCCGACGCCGCCGATGCGCTGCCAGCCGGCGTCAAAAATTACATCACGCCCGAGGGACTAAAACGCCTGCACGATGAGGTCGACCACCTGCGTTTGGTCGAGCGCCCCAAGGTGGTGGAGACTGTGTCCTGGGCGGCGGGAAACGGCGACCGCTCCGAAAACGGCGACTACATCTACGGCAAGAAGCGGTTGCGCGAGATCGACCGCCGCCTGCGTTTCCTGATCAAGCGGATTGAAATCGCCGAAGTCGTCAATCCGACCCTGCAAACCAACCATGATCAGGTCTTCTTCGGCGCCACCGTGACCTACGTGGACGGCAGCGAGCGCGAGCGCACGGTGCGCATCGTCGGCGTCGACGAAGCTCGATTGGAGGAAGGTGAAATCAGCTGGGTGTCGCCGGTCGCCCGGGCGCTGATGAAATCCTACGAGGGTGACACGGTCAAAATCCGCACCCCGGCCGGGGAAGATGCAATCGAAGTGCTTACGATTGAGTACTAGGTGGGCGCTGTGTGGGCAACTCTAGGGCTTTGCCACCTTCGCCCCTGTCAACCAGTTGGGATTGACCGAGTCCGGCCAAACGCCGCTGGTCTCGCCGGGATCAATATCCATGGTGTATCGATACAGTGCCTTGCCGTTGTGGGCCCATTGCAGTTCACCGCGCCATTCGCCACTAGCCCGCGTGATGAGACTGAACGGACTCGAGGGCTTGGCGTCCTCGGTGGCCATCAGCGGCGACCAGATCAGGGCACAGGTCCCCATGCACATGGCTTCGTTAGGGAGGTCAATGTCGAGCGTATAGAGCGTCATGCCCCGGCTATCGACCAAAGCCGTACCGGCCTCGGTCTCTCCGGTCGCCACCTCACTGACTGGTCCACTAAAGGACGAGCAGGCCGTCAAAGCGAATGCCGCCACGATGGCCGCCAGCCTTGGAAGTTGATGTCTCATCCTCGAAGCTCCCCTCACGTTACCGCCCAGGTCCCAGGCTGATTCGCCGCGATTATAGCCGATGATGGTGCCGGGTGAAAGATGCGAAGGTGCAGATAACGGTCCTGAATGCGAAGCAGGCAGTTTATGAGTCCAAACGTAACCTTTCTCGCCCAGACATTGCCGAATGCTCTGCTCCTGTTCCTTGATCGGATCGGTCGCGCCGGCGGCGGCGGCGAGCGACGCGCCGGACATAAAGCCATAGGCCGTGCCGATAACCGCGCCGCTGATACCGCTGAGCGCCGCATTCAGCGCCGTGCCGGCTTACAAATGTGGAGCTATTCCAAAAATGATGGGATTTGGGTAGGGTTTAAATCAATTTGAAAGTCATCTTGGAAGTGGCGAATTAGTGGGGAGAAAGATCGTGACGGCGTCTGGCGGCAAAATACCGGCGAAGAACAAGGATGTTTACAACGCCACCATCAAACTGTTCGGCTCAGAGCCGGAGCCGGCTTTCGAGGATGCGGACCGGCTTTCGCGGCTGTGGGGCCGCGCCTGGGGTTGCGACAATGACGTCGGACAAATTCGCGCCGTCCTGATGCACCGTCCGGGCGACGAGTTTGCGATCATCGACCCTGACAAAAGAATTGCCGAGACCGGTTCCTATGGCGACCTTGAAGCAGGTTGGTACTGGCAGAGCGAAACCATCCCTCCACTGGTCGAGATGCAGGCCCAGCACGATGCGTTCGCCGACGCACTCCGCGCCGAGGGCGCCGAGGTTATCTATCTTGAAGGTGTCGGCGACGGCCGCTTCAAGTCGGTCTATACTCGCGATTCGTCCTTCGCCGTGAAAGGCGGTGCCGTCGTCACGCGCCTTGCACCGCGCATGCGCCACGGGGAAGAACTGCCGGTGACGCGCGCGCTCGCCAAGCTCGGCATGCCGGTACTGCGCACGCTCCACGGTACGGCGATGGCCGAGGGCGGTAGTTTCGCCTGGCTCAACAGCAAGACCGCTGTGATTGGGCGCTCTATCCGCGTCAACGACGAGGGCATTGCCCAGATCGCTGAGGTGCTCAAATACCAAGGCGTCGAATTGATCGTGGTCGATCTCCGGGGCTACGATATCCACATCGATGGTCATTTTCTAATGATCGATGTTGATCTGGCCTTGATCTGGCCGCGCGGCCTTCCGTTTTCGTTCCTTGAGCGGTTGCGGGAACTGGGCATTCGAACCATCGAGATGACCCCCGACGACAACAGTTGGATCGTCAATGGCCTCGCTGTGCGGCCTGGGCGTGTCCTAATGCCCGACGGCATCTCGGCCAGGACCCGCGAAGCCCTCGATAACCACGGCGTCGAGATCGTGACCATTGCCTACGATAAAGTGCAACTCAACGGTGGCGGCATTCACTGCTCGACCTGCCCGCTGATCCGCGATTCCGTGGATTGAACCGGGCTAATCAGCCCTTCGTTAAGGAGATGCAACCAGCCTTATTACTTCCGCTTTTGGCTATTGGCGGACATTATCGCCTTGGTAATTTTTTCGGGTAAGAACTCTGGTACCCGTGGAAAAATTTTGCAAAGACGTTCCGAACCCAATCAGAATCTTTATCGGAAGAGGGCCAAAATACCCTGTTCGGCCTGACCGGCGAAGGCCAGCGAGCTGATACCCAGTTGCTGTCTCGTCTGCAGGGCCAACAGGTTGGCGCCTTCCTCGTTGATGTCGGCCAGCGTCAGCTTGGCTGCACCGGTCTCGAGCACGTTCACGTAGATTTCCGTGAAGTCGAGGCGGGTTTGCAGCAAGGCAACGTTACCACCGATCGTGGACGCGTTGGCGCGAAGCGTGGAGAGTGCACTGTCCAAACCGCCGATAACCTGATCGACACCAACGATACTGCCTTCGGTTACGGAACTAACGGCCCCGGCGGCGGCAAGCGATACGGTCGCCGAGCTAAAGCCGGTGGCCGTGATGACGCCATGGAAAGCCGCGGCACCAAGCGCAGCCGCACCCGTGGTAGCGGCGGAACCGACACCCGAAGT
>Ga0315338_1000443_pt1 | contig 97430 bp, 79 predicted proteins | sample ASW8metaG_FD_204518 | JGI IMG/M metagenome (GOLD analysis project Ga0315338, IMG submission 204518) | Ammonia-oxidizing marine archaeal communities from Monterey Bay, California, United States - ASW #8 | ecosystem: Environmental > Aquatic > Marine > Coastal | place: USA: California | collected...
GCGTCGTCATCCTCAACAAATTTGACCGCTGAAATGACCTTGTCCATCTTGGCAAAAAACGTCTTGCGGTAAGGCTGTACTGCGTTGGCGGCCGAGACCAGCTGCTGGTAGCCGTCCTCTGCCGGATTGCCACTCGGTTGAATTGCCTTTGCAAGGGCCTCGTAGGCCGCCTCCACCCCCGCCAATTGCGATTCGACCGCCCCTGTGTCCCGGCCCGCTCGTGCTGTTTTTACAAACTGATCTACCAGATCTTTCGAGGGCAACTCGAGTACCGCCCGAGAAACCGCCGCTTCCAGCTCACGTTCGCTATTCGTAAAGTTTTCCGTCTGCTGCTCGTTATCCCGGGAAATGAGTGTCCAGTTCTCGATTTCTTGAAACTGCCGCTGATAGTTCTTCCACTGGCGGTAGTGATCCACAGCGAGGAGCCACAGCGTGCTGAAAAACAAACCCAGGGCGACAATGCCAAACACCAAGTGCAGCAGTTTGATATCGAGGCGAGTTTTTTCAGAAGCGGGCATTGGAAGAAATCGTTGGTTCGCGGGAGCTTAAAGATTCAAAAAATACTCGGGGATCGCAATGATGTATTTCATATTCACCGTCCAACGCAGTGCCATTTTGATAGGGAGCAACATCATCACCAGCAACAGATTGGACATGATCATAAAACGCAGGAAGCCCATCTTGAGGTAGAACTTCCGAAAGACCGTGACGGCCAGAAGCGGCGGCAGCAAAACCAAATAGGAGAGCACCAACACGATCCCTAGCCATTCTCGCTCGATGATATAGAACAACTGGACAAAACCGTTGCTACCAGCGGGTGCTTTAGGCAATGCCATATTCATACCTGAGATCCAAAAGTATTGAGAAAGGTCGACATTGTTGAGTGCCTCGACCTTATGGACATCCCAGAACTCGTAGGGGCCGAAGATGTTCCAATTAGGGCCCCGGAGAAACGTTCCGAGCACGATGAGGGTCACCCACAATACCAAGAAACCGAATTGAAATGTCAGGTAACTGAACTTTCGCTCAACAATCGTGAAATAACCGCTACCCTTGGGATTGAAATCGAGGTAGGGAATCGCCATCAGACCGACGATAATCAGGCTCGGCATCACGACACCGGCCATCCACGGATCGAAGTAAACCAGCATCTCCTGCAGCCCCAGGAAATACCAGGGTGCCTTGGACGGATTCGGCGTATTCACGCTACTGGCGGGCTCTTCCAGGGGCGCCTGTAATCCAATTCCCCACAACAGCAAAAATGCCGTGAGCGCGACCATGCAGATCAGTTCGGTGTACACCAGATCGGGCCAAACCAATACCGTCTCTTTCTCTTCGGACTCAATGAGCGGCTCGCCGCGAGCGGTACGCTCATCGTTTTCAACGGCCCTCGCGGTCGCGAGCCAGGTAAAGAACCCCAGCAAAAACACAAGCCCGACGATCGGTACGTTATCCGGTTTGGCTGCAATCGCGTAGAAATTGCTGTCGGTCATCGAAAGGCCCAGCGCAAGCAAGGCCAGATTCAGCAACGCCCAGGCAATCGGGCCCCGCACAAAAAATCGTCGAAACAGAAACAGGATCGAAAAAATGACGACTAAGCCGACGCTGTACACGACGGCACCGGTCGATCCGCCAAGCGCTGTATTGACACCATCGCGAATCGCCTGAGGCATGGACGGCATCCAATAAGGATCACCACTCAATGCCATCGGGGCCAAATAGCCGATATATCCCAAACCGACAACAAACCAGAAAATGCCCTGCAGCGGCGCCTGCCGATTTCTCCATAGCCAATAGCCGGCCACAAAATTCATTGTCGCCAGCAGTATGTAGTAGGAGCCCAGAAAAAAGCGGATGCTCTCCAGAAATACCTGTTCATTACCGTGCATAGGATAATCCGCAAATCAAAGTGGCCCGCTGATGCCTCCATCCTTACGGACGCGCCAAAAATGAATGGCCAAAAGAAATGCCGCTGCCAACGGAATCGCGATACAGTGCAGCACGTAGAAACGATTCAATGTTTCTTCACCAACAAATCGCGCACCCAGCAAGCCAAACCGAGCATCGCTTCCACTCGTGATCATATCGATTCCGCCGAGCGTCAGCAGTTGCTGACCCGGTCCCTCATACCCCAGAATCGGTGTTGCGCGAGCCATATTGGAACCGACCGTAATCGCCCAGATCGCCAGTTGATCCCAAGGTAAGAGATAGCCCGTAAACGAGAGTAAAAGCGTCAGCAGCAACAGGATCACTCCCACCACCCAGTTGAACTCCCGCGGCGGTTTGTAGCTGCCGGTAAGAAACACGCGATACATGTGCAGCCAGACCGTAATCACCATGGCGTGTGCACCCCAACGATGCAACTCGCGCAAGACCCCAAGGCTGGTGACATCGCGCAAGGAGAGAATGTCATTGTATGCCCATTCGAGCGTGGGGCGATAATAGAACATCAAGAGTACGCCGGTAACCGTTTCAACCAGAAACAGAAAAAAGGTCACACCCCCCATGCACCAGGTGTAGCTCAGCGCGATGCCCTGTTTTTTTATCGATACAGGATGCAAGTGCAAGAAAAAGTTTGTCAGCATCACCACAATGCGATTGCGGCGGTCGAGCGGCGCTGGATGCCGAAAAACACTTTTCCATATCTGCGAGTTGCGAACCATCTCGCCCAGGGATTGTCGATCGCTACTTGCCATACTGGTTCGATAGTCCTTGCCTTAATTAGACCGGCACAAACGATGCCGGATCCTGCCACTGTCCCATCTCTTCCTGGAATTTCCTGCTCTTATCGACTTCTAACTGACCGTCACTTGCCAAACGAATGGCATATCTTTCCAGGGGCCGGGGAGCCGGTCCCTCGAAATTAATACCATCTTTATAGAAGCCGCTTCCATGGCAGGGGCACTTGAACTTCTGCTCCGAATCGAGCCAATTGGGCGTGCAACCCAAATGGGTGCAAACGGTCGAGAGCGCATAGATACATTGCTCGCCCTGGTACTCCGAATTCGCGACCCAGATACCAAATTGCGCTTTGAACTTGGTCTCCACCTGCCCCGGCGCGAAGTCCTCCGCAAATCCGACCTTGAACTGGCTGGGGGGCTCGGTCAGGACGTTGGGAAACATGAACCGGGCCAGGGCCAAACCCCAAACCACGATGGTCGTGCCCAAGAGCGTCATGCCGGCGGCAAAGGCAGAGCCGAACAGCGCGGTTATCAATACGAAGCGGCGTCCCTCGTCCACGGCGGCTTTGGGTGGGGGCGAGGCATAGGCAGGCCGCTGCGGGACTTGTGGGACATCCGCCTTTACGGCCGAGGTCTTCGGAGTCGGCTTTCGCGCCGCCAACTCGGGGGCTTCCGATTTACTGACCGGACCTCGTTTGCCATCGCCACGGGCGGCGGCCAACACGCTCGCGGTATCCATACGTTCCTCGCTGGGACGCACGGGATTTTTCGCCTTTTCAGCCGGCTTGGGTTTGGGAGTCTTTTCGGGGGGAGCCTTTTCGGGTTTGCCAACCGCTGCGGTGGTAGTCTCGGGTGCCGCCCCCTCCTTCTCACCCCGGGCAAGCGCGAGCATTTCTGCCACACTGGGCCGCTCACCCGGCTTCGACTTCGCGGCCGCGGGAGTTGCAGTGGACTTGGGGGACTGCGATGGCGCATCAGACACCGGCACCGCTGCCTGCGGTTGCTCCGCTTCGCCCTTGGCACCGCCATCAAGGTTTCTGGCGGCGGCCAAGATCTCGGCTACCGAGAGCTTCTTTTTGTCGGCCATTTCTAATCCATGATCGGATGATGCAAACACCTACGGAAAAGTAATTTACATCAGAAAAAAGAGCCTTAATTGCACTTCGTGATATTTTTCACAAGTCCGTATTAATCTATTACCTGACCGCCCTATTTGTCAAGTCCCAATCAAACTGCGTCGGCAGGAGGAACGCCGTGACTCGGCCCGAATAGCCCACCATCACCAATTGTAACATCGTCCCGCCTGTTCGCGAATACCTGTCAGTAGAGACAAAGCAAATTGCAATCGCGCCAAACGACTCCAGGTGGTACGCACGACTCTTTCGCCATCGAATCCGAAGTCCACTCCGCGACTGCCATGGAAAAATTTGCCTCTAGCGAATCGTACCAGCCCGCTGAAATCGCTACCGTTCCTCTTGATTTGCTGCCTGCCCGGCGACATCCATGACGATCCGGCATTGATCTGCTACATTCGGCGGTGCAAACAAATCCCCCCCGGAATGGAATCCCTGGTACCACCGCTAGAGTGCCTTTCCCTCACGAGGGGATACTGTGGACGCTGTTTCCTTAAATCAAAAGTGAGTGGGCATCGGCAATGAACGTTTTGGTACTTGGACATGGAGGTCGAGAACACGCATTAGCGTGGAAAATTGCGCAAAGCCCGCGGATCGAACGCATCTTTGTGGCCCCGGGGAATGCCGGCACGGCAGAAGATGCCGAAAATGTCGAACTGCCCGAGGACGATTTTGAAAAGATCATCCAGTTCGCTAAACAAAATGAGATCGGCCTGACCGTTGTTGGCCCTGAAGCACACTTAGCGGCAGGCATCGTCGATGCCCTCAGCGATGAAGGACTGCGGGTCTTCGGCCCCTCCAAAAATGCCGCCCAATTGGAAGGGAGCAAAGCGTTTTGCAAGAAGATGCTCCGGAAAGCCGATGTACCGACTGCGGACTACCACGCCTTTGCCGATACGGAAAGTGCGATGCACTATCTAAACGAGCAGGAGGAAAAACCGCTCGTGGTTAAAGCTGATGGACTTGCAGCTGGCAAAGGGGTGATCGTCTGCAAAACACGGGATGAGGCGATCGATGCAGTCAACCGGATTGCCCGTGACATGGAATTCGGTGCCGCTGGAGCTGAATTCGTAATCGAGGAACGGCTGTATGGTCAGGAGGCAAGTGTTCTGGCAATTACCGATGGGCGAACCCTGGTCACCCTCCCGGCAGCCCAGGATCACAAACCAGCATTGGATGGGGATATGGGTCCTAATACTGGAGGGATGGGAGCCTACAGCCCAACACCGCTGATCGATGAAGCGACACAGCACAAAATCGAGGAGGAAATCCTGGTTCCGACCGTCCACGCCATGAAACGTTCCCGAAACCCGTTCCGCGGGGTTCTCTACGCCGGGCTGATGGTCACTCCCCATGGTATCCGGGTGTTGGAATACAACGTTCGTTTCGGAGATCCCGAGTGCCAGGTGCTGCTCATGCGTCTTCGGAGCGATCTGCTCGATGTTCTTGAGGCGACCGTAGATGGACAACTCTCTGCGCTGAAACCACCGGACTGGGACCCACGACCGAGCGTTTGCGTGGTGATGGCAAGCCAAGGGTATCCGGGAGCCTACCAGAAGGGGCTTCCAATCCGCGGCCTCGCGCAAGCAGCCGAGGTACCGGATGTGAAAGTTTTTCACGCAGGCACAACCGTGCAGGACGAGACAATCGTAACGACTGGTGGTCGTGTATTGGGGGTCACCGCGATCGCCAAGACAACCGCTCTGGCAAAACTTCAGGCCTATCGGGCGGTCAAGTGTATCCGTTGGGACGGTGCTTGGTGCCGAAAAGATATTTCGGACAAAGCAATCCACCCCTGACAAATCGAGTGTCGTCCTGTTAGAAAAACAATCGAGCAAGGTCTGAAAACAACCTGTGACTCATAGAACAAACCTGTCCGCATGGAGCTTCCAAGATGTCCTTCTCCCTCGACGGCCATGTGGCCTTGGTGACCGGTAGCACGACGGGCCTGGGCAAAATTACCGCACAACATCTAGCGACCGCGGGTGCGAAGGTTGCCGTCAATTATGCAAACAACAAAGAACGTGCGGCTCTCGCTTTCGATGAATTCCAAGCGACTGGTGGCCAAGGCATGCTGGTACAGGCGGACGTCACGTCCGAGCAGGATGTCGATCGCATGTTCAGTCAGATCGAGTCCGAATTGGGTCCGGTCGATATAATCGTTGCCAATGCGACTCCCGATCAGCCACTCCGACCGATTGAAGAATACGACTGGGAGTTTTATCAGTCGATGATCAATTTTTTCATCAAGAGTCCGTACCTCCTTGCCCGCCGAGCCCTGCCAGCAATGAAGAAAACAAAGTGGGGCCGGTTCATTAACATCACGAGTGAAGTCTACCACACGAGTGTCGCGCCATTTAGCGGATATGTCGCTGCAAAAGGTGGTCAGATCGGCTGGTCGCGGAGTATGGCGAGCGAACTTGCGCCATATGGCATCACCGTAAATATGGTCTCCCCGGGTTGGATTCCGGTCGAACGCCACGAAAAGGATTCTCAGGACGATAAAGACCAATATCTGGCGACGATTCCGATGCAGCGATGGGGCACTCCCAAAGATATTGCAGCGGCTGTCCTTTACTATGCGAGTGAGGAAGCCAGTTTTGTCACCGGACAGACCCTCTGCGTCAACGGTGGACGATCTCCCTGGTAAAGGGCATTGCTCTTGGACACAGGGGCTCTTCGAGCGTACACTGGTGTTACTCGACAGCTCGCATAATGCTGCGGGGAAACGACCCTACCTATGGAGATGCCCTGATCTCCGAGGCTGCTGGATTCTTTCCAGGCGGTTGCTGCTGATTTGGGAAGTGAACAACCGTTGGCGGCCTTCACAACTCGTAAAAAACGATCACTTCAAAAAGCGGCTCACCTGTGGGCCCAACCCCTTTGCATGATCTTTTTTCCTACGACTCATTCTCGCTCATCTTCCAACCGATCGGCGGTGGCGATCGTTGCCCACCAAGCAGTAAATGCCGTGCCCGTTGCCAGACCGGCCTGGCAATATTGGCGCATCTGGCTCTGCATGATCGCCATTCTTCAAGGGTCTGCCCAAGAAACCTGCTTTGGTGATGAAACCTCTGAGCCGTTTGAACCGGAAATCGTAGCGGCATCGGATCAGGCAGAAAAAGCAATGGCCGGTTTTACCCTGGACAAGCGTTTGGACGTGCAACTATTCGCTGCCGAACCGATGCTCGCGAACCCCATCGCGTTCTGTGTCGATTCAAAAGGCCGCTTTTTTGTCGCCGAATCCTTCCGCTACGGAAGCAGCCCCGAATCGACCAACATGCAGGAGGATTTGGCCTGTCGGAGTGTTGAAGATCGCATTGCCATGCACCACCGCAAACATGGCGAGCAGGCGAGCGATTACACTCGAAAGCATGACCGGGTGCGATTGCTCGAAGATACCGATGGTGACGGGAAGGCAGATCGGGCGACGGTCTTTGCCGATGGATTTCACTCTCTGGAAACGGGACCGGCCGCGGGCCTGCTGGCGGTGGGCGATGGAATCATACTCACCGCGATTCCCGACCTCTGGTACCTGGAAGATACCAACGGAGATGGACGCGCTGATTTGCGCAAATCACTCAGCTATGGGTACGGAGTTCATGTCGGTCTGAGAGGACACGACATGCATGGTCCATTGCTCCATGTCGACGGGCGTCTCTACTGGACAATCGGCGATCGTGGACTCCACGTCAAAACGGCAACTGGTGTAGTCTCGTCACCTGATCGTGGTGCGGTCCTCCGCTGCAATCCAGACGGAACAGCTCTTGAAATCTACCATGGCGGGCTTCGCAATCCGCAGGACCTGACCTACGACGACTACGGCAACCTCTTCACGGGCGACAATAATTCCGATGGCGGAGACAAGGCCCGCATCGTCCATGTCCTGGAGGGGGGCGACAGTGGATGGAATATTGGCTTTCAATTCATGGGCGAGAAAGACTATGTACGTGGCCCCTGGAACGCAGAGGGACTCTGGCATCTGCCATTTCAGAATCAGGCAGCTTGGATCGTGCCCCCGATCGCACACCTGGGCAACGGGCCTGCAGGTGTCGATTTTTATCCAGGCACGGGACTCGACGACCGCTACCGTGGCCACATGTTCATGTGCGACTACAACGGCTCGGCGGCACGGACCGGTGTCTATGCCTTCAAGCTCCAGCCCCGGGGCGGATCGTTTGAAACCGTTGGCGTCCACAAGTTTCTCTGGGGGCTTTCCTGCTCGGACGTGGCCTTCGGTCACGACGGGCTTTACGTCTCCGATTGGGCCGCCTCCTGGAATCCGGCGAACAAGGGACGGCTCTACCGGGTCTATGATCCTGATCCGGCCGCAGTGGCGTTGGCAAAGGCGACGAAAGAACTCCTCTCTGAAGGCATGGCAGATCGCAGCAACGAGGAGCTGGCAGATCTGCTAGCCCACCGCGACAGGCGGGTTCGCCTTGACTCGCAATTGGCACTTTTGGAAAGAGGGGACGCCGGTCGCAGCACGCTGCTCGCAGTCGCCCGAGAGAACAACAATCTATTGGCCAGACTCCACGCCATTTGGGGGCTGGGGATTGCGGGCCGCTCTGATGCTTCGCTTCTTGCGCCGCTGCTGCCACTCCTGGCCGACCCCGATGCGGAAGTCCGGGCTCAAATGGCGAAGGTCGCTGGGGATGCCCGTTATCGGGAAGCTACAGAGCCGATGCTACCGCTGCTCAAAGACCCCTCACCACACGTCCGCATGCTCGCAGCGACCGCAATCGGTAAACTTCAAAATCCGCAGGTGGTTGAGCCGTTGCTGGAAATGCTGCGGGCAAACGCCGATCACGACCCCTATCTCCGCCATGCCGCTGTCATGGGCTTGGTCTCCCTGAAAAATCCTGATGCCCTCATCTCACATATCGATGATCCGAATCGTTCTGCTCGACTCGGCGTGTTGCTTGCCCTGAGGCGGCTGGAGGATGAGCGGATCGCGGCATTTCTCCATGACAAAGACGACCAACTCGTGATCGAAGCAGCCCGCGCCATCCACGATCTACCAATTGCCGGGGCGAGTGAACAACTCGCCGCCCTGATTAAACCCTCTGTGCAGAGCGGCGAAGAGCCATCCGAAACACTTGCTGCGAACGAACCATTGTGGCGACGGATACTCAATGCCAACTTCCGACTCGGCAGACAGCAGCACGCCCGTAATCTGGTGGGCTATCTCGCCGACAGTTCCAACCCCGATTCGCTCCGTCGCGAGGCTGCCAGCCTCCTCACCGCCTGGGAAAATCCCGGACAGTTCGATCGGGTGGTCAACCTTTATCGGCCGCTCCCGCAGCGAGATCCCGGCGTGGTCCGCAGGCTTTTAGAAACAAATATCGCGGCGCTGCTGGACAATGCGAGTCCCGCGATCAAGCAGGACCTGATTCACCTGCTGCAGCACTCCCGAATTGCGGCCGGCAATGATGTCCTCGTCCGCTGGGTCGAAGATGACAATGAGTCTTCAGAGACTCGGACCGCAGCGATGCAGTTACTCACCGAGATGAAAGATCCTCGCTCCCAAGAGATCATTGAAAAAGCCTTGGAAGACAATGACCCACAGCTAAGAATCATCGCCGGGCGCATCCTGGCCGAACGGCATCCGCGGCGGGCGGCGATGCTGCTGATTCCCATTGTGGCAACGAGTACTTCGCAAGCGGAACAACAGCAGGCGCTGGCAACGCTAGGAACTCTTTCCGAGCCTCGTGTTGCCACTGCACTGGCAGGCTGGCTCGATCAATTGCGTGAGGGCCGTTTCCCTGAAAATCTACATCTCGATCTTATTGAAGCCGCCACGCGTCAAAACGATCCAGAGGTCGCCGACAAATTGGCTGCGTACCGCAATACTTTTTCTCCCGACGACACGCTTTCCGACTACCGGGCAGCTCTGCATGGGGGCAACTATGAAAGAGGCCGCGATCTGTTCATCGGGCGAGGGGAGGTGCGATGTCTTCGCTGCCATGCCGTGAAAAATGTGGGAGGCACTGCCGGCCCTCCGCTGAGTCGTGTCGGTGTTGAGCAAACTCGTGAGCATTTGCTTGAATCGATCGTACTGCCGAACGCAAAAATCACCAAAGGCTACGAAACCACTGTGATCACTACCGATGAAGGCCGTGTCATCTCCGGTATCGTTCAGTCGGAGGATGACAAGTGGCTCCAACTCCTCACACCGGAGCGACAAAAAATTGATATTGCGGTAGAGAGCATCGAGGATCGTTTTGGTGGAAAGAGCGCGATGCCGGAAGACATGCATAAGTATCTGGATGTATTTGATTTGCGCGACCTTGTCGAATTTTTGTCGCACCTGGGCAATCGACCACAGGATCGCCAAGTCCCTCAGCAGAAAAATGGGGTGGTCCCCGACAAAACCAACTGAACGAGGTGCGTAGCGATTGCCAAAATTGGTTATAATAAGACTAAGATGCTCCTCATCGATATGCGAGAAAACCGTGACTGAACCAAAACCACCACTCTTTTGTGTGGCTCTTTTTCTGCTGCTGGTTCTCTACGCTGCCGACCCTATGCTCACGGCTGCTGCGACACCATCTCCAATCGATTTTGATCGGGATATCCGCCCCATCCTGGCGGACAACTGCTTGCACTGCCACGGGGCTGACGAGGCAAAACGTGAAGCGGACCTCCGACTCGATAGCCGTGAAGGGGCCATCGAACAGGCCGAAGTCATCGTACCGGAAGTCCCCGAAGAGAGCCTACTGATCGAACGGGTCTTCACGGATGATCCCGAGCAGATCATGCCACCTGCGGATTCAAAACTCAGCCTCACCGAACAAGAAAAACAGATGCTGCTCGACTGGGTTTCAACAGGTGCGAACTGGGAACCCCATTGGTCACTCGTTCCACTCTCCCGACCCACCCCACCCACGGTCATCCATGCCAATCGGGTCCGCAATGAAATTGATTCCTTCATCCTTGCTCGCCTCGAGAGTGAAGACCTTAAGCCCGCAGGAACCGCATCCCGAGAACGACTGATTCGACGCGTCACGCTTGATTTGACCGGCTTACCACCAACGCTCGAGGAAATAGATGCCTTTTTGGCGGACGAATCCGATTCCGCCTATGAAAAAGTAGTGGACCGACTACTCGCATCGCCCCGGTACGGCGAACGCATGGCCTGGAACTGGCTCGATGCGGCTCGCTACGCCGATACCAACGGCTACCAGGGAGATCCCGAGCGGACGATGTGGCCCTGGCGGGATTGGATCATCCGGGCCATGAATGCAAACATGCCTTTCGATCAGTTCACGATCGAACAAATTGCCGGGGATCTACTTCCAAATGCAACGCTCGAAAATCGCATTGCAACTGGATTCAACCGCAACAATATGCATAACGGCGAAGGGGGCAGAATTGCCGAAGAAAGCCGCATTGAAAATGTGATGGACCGCGTTGAGACTGTCGGTGCCGTCTGGCTTGGTCTCACGCTTTCGTGCTGCCGTTGTCACAACCACAAATACGACCCTCTCAGCATGCGGGACTATTACAGCCTCTTCGCCTATTTTAACAACACTTCGGAAACAGGCGCCGGACGGAGTGGGCAGATGGCACCTACTGTGACGGTCACGACAGAGGACGAAGACCGTCGCATGGAAGAACTCGCCCTAGGGATCAGAAAGGCGAGGGAAGACGTCGCAACGTGGGAGGCAAAGCAGGGGAGGGCGGATGAAGATTCAAAACCATCGACCACTTCAAAACTTCCACCGGAAATCCAAAAGATTCTCGACCTGGCCGTAGAGAATCGCAGTGCAAAACAAATCAAAACATTGCGGGAACATTTTGAAGAATATGCCAAAACCCTCACAGCATTGGAGAACGCCGTTGCGAAACGCAATCGCTTTGCTGCAACGCTGCCACGTGTGATGGTCATGGACGAACTGGACTCCCCCCGTGAGACCTTTCTCCTTACCCGGGGGATCTATAACAAGCAGGAAGAATCCGTGACGCCCGGCGTCCCGACCAATCTATCTCCCGCCCAGAAAGATGCGCCGCCAAATCGTTTGGGATTGGCGCATTGGCTGCTAGCCAAAGAAAACCCGCTCACAGCACGAGTGATGATGAATCGCTACTGGCAGATTTTCTTCGGCAAGGGCCTCGTCAGCACCCCCGAGGATTTCGGAGCCCAGGGGGCCCGGCCTACCCATCCTGAACTGCTCGACTGGCTGGCTTACGAGTTTCGCAAAAGCGGTTGGGACGTAAAACATGCCCATCGGCTCATTGTCACCAGTGCCACGTATCGCCAGGACTCCCGAATCACGCCGGAACTTCGCGCAAAGGATCCAAACAACCTTTTGCTTGCCCGGGGGCCGAGGCACCGAATCCCTTCCTGGATGATCCGCGATCAGGCTCTTGCCCTTAGTGGCCTACTGACCGATACGATCGGAGGACCTTCGGTAAAACCGTATCAACCCGACAACGTTTGGGCAGAAGCAACTTTTGGCAAGAAAAAATATCTCCAGGACCATGACGACAAATTGTATCGCCGGAGTCTCTACACCTACTGGCGGCGGATTGTTGGTCCGACCATGTTTTTTGATGCAGCCAAACGCCAAACCTGCAACGTTAAATCCTCGATCACCAATACCCCATTGCATGCACTGACCGTTCTCAATGATATTACATTTATTGAAGCCGCACGCGCTCTTGCGCAGCGGGTGATGCAAGACGAAGCGCGTGAACCTCCCGAGCGACTGGCCTCCGCGTTTCGCAGGGCAACGTCGAGATATCCTCGCGAGGATGAATTGGCGATTCTCCTCGACCGATTTCATGCGGTCCGCGATCAATTTGCAGCCGAGCCGCAGACAGCAACAGACCTGTTGGCCTGTGGGGAATCGGCGCGCGATGAGTCCCTCGATCCCATCGAGCACGCCACCTACACTGCAATCTGTTCGCTGCTACTGAACCTTGACGAAACTTTGACCAAAGAATAGGCCGCCATGCATCCTGCTATCGAACAACAGATGATCGCCACCAGACGAGCGTTTCTCGGCCGTGGAGTAGTCGGGATCGGCGGCGCAGCACTTGCAAGTTTGATGGCTCGGGATGCACAGGCCGAAAACGGCGCACCCGCACTCCCGTCACTTCCACATTTTCCGGCAAAGGCCAAGCGCGTCATCTATCTGCTGCAAAACGGCGCCCCATCCCACGTCGACCTGTTCGATTACAAACCGATGCTTTCCAAGTGGCATGGCCAGCAAATCCCCGAAGAGATTCAGGGGGGTAAGAAACTCAGCACGATGACGCAGGGGCAGAAGGAGCGTCCCGTACTCGCCCCCATCACCAAATTTTCCCAGCATGGGCAAAGCGGTGCCTGGGTCTCGAGTTTTACCCCGAGGATTGCGTCGATCGCTGATCGACTCTGTTTCGTTAAATCGATGCACACCGAACAAGTCAACCACGCGCCAGCCATCGCTTTTTTCATGACCGGAGACGAAAGGCCCGGACGACCGAGCATGGGAGCGTGGCTGACGTACGGCCTCGGGAGCGACACCGATGAAATTCCTGGATTCGTCGTGATGACATCACGGGATAAAGAAGCATCGTGCGGGCAGATCTTTTACGATTATTATTGGGGTAATGGTTTCTTGCCCTCAAAATTTCAAGGCGTGAAATTCCGCTCTGCGGGCGATCCGGTGCTCTATCTTTCAAACCCGAAAGGGATGTCCCACCAGATGCGGCGAGGACTCCTCGACAGCGTTGCCAAACTGAATGAAATCAAGCTGGCAGAATTTGGTGATGATGAAATTGCCACACGGATTGCCCAATACGAAATGGCCTATCGGATGCAGACATCGGTTCCCGAACTTGCCGATCTTTCGAACGAGCCTGAGCATATTCTCAAAATGTATGGGCCCGATGTCCAACGACGAGGTTCCTTTGCCTACAACTGCCTGATGGCCCGTCGCCTTGCCGAACGTGGGGTTCGCTTCGTGCAACTGATGCACGCGGGTTGGGACCAACACAGGAATCTCAATACGCAGTTGAAGATCCAGTGCGAGGATACCGACGCACCCTCGGCAGCGCTCGTTTGGGATCTTCAGCAGCGAGGGCTTCTCGACGATACGCTCGTCATCTGGGGTGGAGAATTTGGACGCACACCGTTTCTCCAGGGCACCATCACCGATACCAAACAGTGGGGACGTGATCATCATCCCTATGCATTCACAGTCTGGATGGCCGGAGGTGGCATCAAACCTGGATTCAGCTACGGAGCCTCTGATGAATTCGGGCATAATGTGGTCCAGGATCCTGTTCATGTTCACGACTTTCAGGCAACGATCATGCACCTGCTGGGGATCGACCACGAACAGCTGACCTATAAGTTCCAGGGACGTCGTTTTCGTCTCACAGACATCCACGGCAAAGTGGTCAACCAGATCCTCGCGTGATACTTTGATTTCATTGTGGAAAGAGTGAGCACTTCTCCCATGAAAAATATATTTGCATCCTCGCGCAAAAACACCTCTGAAGAAATCATCGAACCGCTGTTGTGCGAATCTACATTTGAACTTCAGCGTATCGTATCTACCGGGCAGGCGACCCCTGACGACCAATGGCTCTCTCAGCAGACTCACAAGTGGGTTGTCCTGCTTAAAGGTTCTGCCACAATTCGTTTTGAGGAAGGTGGGCAGGCCCTCACACTCAAGCCCGGCGACTTTTTTAATATTCCTGCACAGACACGTCATCGCATGGAGTGGACCGATCCGGAGCGGGAAACGATCTGGCTGGTCCTGTATGATGGCATTAGGACATAAAGCCTTTGTTCCAAAAGCCATTACATAGACCCAAATTGATGGATTGGGCGGAGAAAAATTCCTCGCTGGCGGCAGAGCGGATTTTTACGAGCGATCACGTTATAATATTGCCCTTCTGCTACGCCGTTGTCGCTTACCCTTTATAGGCCTTCCAAAAAACTCACCTGCAAGCGATCCAATGCCGATCGATCCAAGTAACCAATCGCAAGACCGCCCGGACTTCATGGTCCGCCTGGGGCTCGCACCGCCCTACGCAATGGAAGATATCAAGAAGGCCTATCTTGAGCAGGTGATGTTGGTTCACCCAGACCATGGTGGCTCGGTAGCGGAATTTCGAGCACTCCAGGAGGCCTTCGAACAGGCGACCCGGCATCTTGAATTTCGCTGCGACAGACGCGAATGGATCGCGCAGAATATCGACGATTACGTGAGCATGCAAGATCTCGTCAATTGTCTCGACCGCTACGGCGCCCAAGTCACTACAAATGCCATTGACTGGCTGGAACAATCCTTCGGAGAATTTGCACAACTGACCGAATCCATTCTGGCTGTTCGTTTAGAAAATTCGTCGCATGCCGACGAAGTCATTGCAGCTATCAGCAAGGAGCCATCAGTACTCAAGAGCATGACACGACTGGAACTGCCAGGCTGTGAGGTTTCGGATGAGGTTATTTTAAAACTCAGCGATCTTCGAAATCTACAGCATCTCGATTTAAGTAATACCCCGGTCACAAAAAAAGTTCTCGAATTAGTCACTGTTTTGACGGAGCTCAAAACGCTCAACCTACAAGGCTCGAAAGTTAGCTGGCTGCAACAGAAGAAGGCGCAAGGCATCTTGAAAAAGCGAGCTTCGGCAGGTCCGCTACCGACCGCATCCCGCAGACCCTCCTCATAAAGTTCTGTCGTCGGGACTCGGTCTGCGATCGATCCTCGCGGGGCCTTGAGCCTAATTTTGCAAATCAGGATTCTGCAGTTTCTCCAGCAGTTTGTACTGGATCTGCGTTGACATTTCGTCCGCCCTCTGATGCTTGTTTTCCTGTTCACAATAGAGTTGTTCGAGCTTAAGAAGTTCCGCTTTATCGTGAGGAAGAGAGTGAATCTGCTTGATGAGTTCGCGGGCGGTGGTCAGGTGCATCAGTCGGATCTCATGCGTCGCCAGCAGCATCAGAATCTCGGTGTTGATACGGTGCGCTTCTTCATTTTCGGGACGAATTTCAAGGACTTGCTGGCAGGCAAACCGTCCCGTAAATGCCCGCTGGTAGAAAGAGAAAAAGTTACCCTCGGGAGCCTCCAGAGTATTTCTCAAAGTCTGACAAGACTCGACAGCAGAGTTGAGCAGATCATGGAAATGGAAGTACCGCACATATTCCTCAATCGCCTTGCGAAACCCGGTTGCTGTCCCAAAGCGACTGGCCGGCTGCCGAGATGTTGCCCGATTGGCAATAGCAGCCAATTCTGCATCAATCTCCTTGTCATAGATGTGTTCCGGCGATTCCAACGCGGCAATGACCGTATCGAAAAAACTCTGACCCATGTGGGGACCATGGCCGGTCAAGATGTGATGCAGCGTCGCACCCAACAGATAGACGTCTGTTTGATGTGTCAGTGGCTCACTGCTCTCAACCATTTCTGGTGCTGCGTAGATGGGTGTCCCCTGGAATCCTGTCGAATATAAATTCCCACTTCTATCCAACTTCACCGCACAGCCCCAATCCAGAAGATACACCTCACCGAAATCCCCGATCATCACATTCGCGGGCTTGATGTCCCGGTGGATAATCCCCTTACTCTGGGCATACTCAATCGCACGAGAGATCTGAATAAGAATCTGCAAATCCGCAAGGAGACTCTCTCTGTTCCCGGGCCGGCCAGTGCATTCCCAACTGGTGCCATAAATTCGTTTCATGATGACCAGCGGTGCGTCATCGATATAGGCAATCTCGTATACAGGTGGAATATTCGGATGTTCCAATTGGCCCATGATGAACGCCTCCCGGCGAAGGGCATCGCAATTGGCTTCGGAATGTAATCCCCTTTTCACCCGCTTGATCACAACTTCACGCGACAAAGATATCTGAATGGCTGAGTCCACATCGGCCATGCCCCCCGAGCCAATGTGTTCGCCGAGAATGACCTCAAAAGGCCGCTCCGTGCCGAGTTGCGGATGAATCGCCTTTCGCGCCGCCTCCGGATATTCCTCAGCTGGCGAAGCGTATGATTCGCAATCTGCAGAGGAGTTGTCTGTTGCCTCGCCGGTGGAGAGAGTGAGCGTTTTGCCACAATCGAGCACTCCGGCTCGGTCGGCCGCAGCCCCCAGTGACACGAGATGATCGCTGAGACGTTTATGAACCATACGATGCCGATCGTTCCAACGTGGATTGCCGCTGGGCAAAAAACCGTCGAGAGCCAATGAATAGATCCGCAGGAAAAACTGGCAAAACCACAGCAGGTCCGCCCACCGCCAACTGCGACTGCAGCCAAATGCTACTGCGAAGGACTATCCTACGGCATTTCAAAAGACGGAGCAACTCGGACGAGCTTTGTCGCTTGTGTGCTACCTCCCGAAAATCTCTTTCTTTTTTTCCGGAAACTTATAGACTAGGGACGTATCCATGGCATTTGCATGACAAAAACCCGTGGTAACCATGGTGCTCCGGGACTTGGCCAGTACACAAAGGCAAGCAAGATGCAAATCGATTGGGTAGTGGAAAGTACTATGGCGCTACGGGCTCTCTATGCCGCTTTTTTGGGTGCCTTCGTTGGGTGGGAACGGCAACTTCACGGTCACGCAGCCGGAGTTCGGACATACGGTGCAGTCTCCTTAGGGGCGTGTGTCTTCACACTCGTGTCAAGCCACGTCATCGCTGCACCCGATCCCACACGAATCGCCGCGCAAGTCGTCTCTGGTATCGGTTTTTTGGGGGCGGGCATTATCATCCGGGATGCAGGACAAACCACCGGCCTGACAACTGCCGCGACCGTATGGGCAACAGCAGCGGTCGGCATGGCCGTCGCCTACAATATGCTTGTTCTGGCAACGCTAACAAGTCTGTTGCTATTCCTTGTCCTCGTACTCGACCATATACCTGCCTGGAAAAAATTGAAACAACGCAACAATCCAATCGACGACTAAGCATTGTCAACGTGCAGTATGCAGAGTGCCGGTACGCTTGAAAAATCATCCGGGAAGGGGCCCTAGTAACATTTGTCCCTCCAGCAGGCCGGCGCCACAAATCAAGCCCGAATTCGTCAAACAAATTGACGTACATGTAGCACGAAACTCCTCCGGGTAGTCGGTGTGCAATAAACATCCCGATGGAGTAAACTAACTAGTATGAATGGTCTCCACGCACCACGCAGGCGACCCCTCAGCAATGCTCCGGGGCGGTGCGTCTGGCGATGTATCTTGTTGGTCACGATGGGTCTCGGAATCCCTACGGCTTCTGCGAGCGCAGAAACGGTGGGGACAAAGATCGATTTCGGGCGCGACATCCAGCCCATTCTCGCGAACCGGTGTTTTAAATGCCACGGCCCAGACGCCAAGCAGCGACAGGCTGGAGTGCGTCTGGACAGCATGGAGCATCTCACTGCGGAGACAGACTCAGGTCTGGTCGCAGTTACAGCAGGCAGTCCCCAGGAGAGTGAGCTGTTTATCCGCATCACCCACAAAGATACAGATATCCGGATGCCACCGGAGGGCGAGGGTGAAAAACTCACTGCAACCGACATTCAACGGATAAGATTGTGGATTGAGCAAGGAGCGATTGCCCCACCGCACTGGGCATTTGTTACCCCCAGGAGGCCACCGGTACCGGAAGTGCAGCAGAAAGATTGGCTCCGGAATGCAATCGACCGCTTTGTACTTGCGCGATTGGAAAACGATGGCTGGACTCCCGCCCAGGCAGCATCCCGCCGCACACTCATCCGGCGATTGAGTTTCGATCTGTTGGGGGTACCGCCCACGGTCGAGGAGGTCGAAGCATTCGTCTCTGATCATTCAGCCGATGCCTATGAACGGTTGGTGGAACGGATGCTCAACTCTCCCCATTACGGTGAACGGATGGCTCAGAATTGGCTCGACTTGGCCCGCTATGCGGACACGACCGGTTTTGCCGCAGATAGTCCGAGACCGATGTGGCTCTACCGTGACTGGGTGATCAGCGCACTGAACAACAATATGCCGTTCGATCAGTTCACCATCGCTCAGCTTGCGGGGGACATGCTCCCCGACGCAACAGACGAGGACCGACTGGCCACCGGTTTTCATCGTAGTTCGATGCAAGCACTCGGCAACAATCCCCCCAAAGAAGAATTTCGCGTCAAAGGAATTATCGATCGGGTAAACACGACTGGCAGGGTCTGGCTGGGTCTCGCATTAAGCTGTGCCGAATGCCACAGCCATAAATTCGATCCCATCACCCAGCAGGATTACTACAGCCTTTATGCCATCTTTAACAACATTCCCCACTACGGACAAAATTTGGGTGTGCACGGCCCACGTATCAAGACCTGTTCCCCGCTGGCTCCGGTGCGGCGAGAACAGATTAAAGAAGAATTGGCCGATCTGCGTAAACGGATTCCAGAGGCAACGGAGCAGGAGTGGGAAAGGCGAGAGCAGGCGTGGGATTCGGAAATGGCTCAATTGCTCAACGGTACGCCATCGGTTCCTAACGGTAATGGTGCAAACAGTCGCCCAAAGTTGGTTGCCCACTGGCCCCTGGACGGGAATTTGGTCGATCGATCCGCCATGCCGGTCACCGCCCAGTTGCACTCGAAGCAGCCCACGTGGGCCCAACGGCCTGCGGAACCCTCTGCCGCTGGATCGAGCGAAAGAGCATTGAAACTCGGCCAGGGAGAATTTGTACGCATTGCAGCCACTGAGAACATCCGCCCCGAAAAAGATTTTACGGTAACGGCTCGCATACAAACTACAGCGAGCAAAGCAGATATCGTCTGCCACTATGACTCGGTGCGAGGAGAGAGAGCTTTTGTCTTTGGAATCGGTGGTGAAGGGGAGGCCAATGCCAAACCCGGCAACCTCTATGCCTGGGTGAGCCGCTCCAAGGATCGACTTGACGGCGTTCAAATGTACGGATCGATACCGGTCAACGATGGAAAGGTACATCATGTGGCACTCGTCTTTAAAGCCGGTCAATCGATCGACCTCTATGTGGACGGCAAACGGGATGCGGCCGCCGGACGTGTGGGTGATGTGCCAGATTCGGTTGCCGCTGCCGACTGCGATCTGCTGCTCGGCGCCGGGTATGGTCTGAAAGACGATGAAAAAAGTTATTTCCTGGAGGGGCTTCTCTGGGATGTTCGCCTTTACCGGAGAGCAAATCCCAGGGCCGCGGAGTTGGGTTTGCTGCCCCCAGATATCGCTGCCATTCTCAGCACACAACCCTCAGAGCGGAGCAGGGGGGATGCTGCGGCCTTGAGAGATTTTTTTCGTCAAACCGACCGGACCGACATGCCCCGGGCCATCGCCAGCCAGATCGATATGCTCACCCAGGAACGGGCAGCCCTGTCGCGAGTGAGCGAAGCGCAGGTGATGCTCGAAATGGACGAGCCGCGGACAACCCGTATCCACATCCGGGGTAATTTCTCCCAATTGGGCAAAGCGATCGAACCGGCGGTCCCGGCATTTTTCCCGAATCAGCCCGACGCATCAAAAATCGATCGGCTCGCTTTGGCACGTTGGATGGTCCGGCATGACCATCCGCTCACTGCGAGGGTCGCCGTGAACCGTTTCTGGCAGCACTACTTCGGAACGGGCCTCGTTGCAACGCCGGACGATTTTGGGTTGCAGGGTGAACGGCCCTCGCACCCGGAACTCCTCGACTGGCTGGCAACCGAATTCGTTGAGAGCGGCTGGGACATCAAAGCGATGCAGCGGCTGATCGTCAACAGTGCAACCTATCGACAAAATGCTGCCGCAAGCGATGAACAGATCCAGCGCGATCCTAAAAATCGAATGCTCGCGCGAGGCCCACGCTTTCGGCTGCCTGCCGAACAGATTCGAGACAACGCCCTGGCTGTTTCTGGGCTCCTCTATAAAAAACTCGGGGGACCGAGTTTTTATCCGCCACAACCGGAAGGATTGTTTGAGGAGAAAGGACAACTCCAGTACCATCCGGCCTGGATCAACAGTTCCGGACGGGACCAGTATCGGCGGGGTCTCTACGTCTACTGGAAACGGATGAACCTCTATCCGTCCCTGGCTGCCTTTGGCGCCCCCACTCGGGAACGCTGTAGTGTCCAGCGAGCCCTGACCAACACACCACTCCAGGCTCTTGTCCTTCTCAACGACCCCGTGTACGTGGAGGCGGCCCGAGCGTTCGCCCACCAGATCATGGCCCATGGTGGTGACCGCACGGATACACAAATCGACTACGCCATGCACCGCTGTTTGAGTCGGCCCCCGACAGACGAAGAAGTCAACCTCTACACCGAATTCCTCAACCGCCAGACAGATCGCTATCAAGAAAACAAGGGCGCGGCAATGCAACTGCTTCATCAAGAGAAAACACCATCGGAACCGACGGCGAAGATTGCGAAACGGGCCGCCTGGACCTTGTTGGCCAATGTACTGTTGAACCTGGATGAGACCTTGAGCAAGCCATAGCACCTCCATCGACTCCACGCCGAGACAAACACCCGAGACGCAAACATGTCCCCAAAGAAAATCAGCGAGGCGGTCAACCGCCGCTCGTTCCTTGCACGGTCAAGCACTGGCATCGGCAGTGCCGCACTCTGTTCTCTCTTGGCCCACGAGAGCGAGGCTCGCGCACGAGGCCAAAAGGAGCCGTTGACCCATTTTGCACCCCGCGCTCGCCGCGTGATTTATCTTTTTATGTCGGGGGGGCCATCGCAAGTTGATCTGTTTGACCACAAGCCGCTTCTGACCAAAGAGAACGGGAAACCAATTCCGGCCGAACTGATCAAGAATCACAAGTTTGCCATGATTAAAACGGCCGAACCACTCATCAAAGGTTCACCGTATGATTTCCAGCCTCGTGGCGAAAGCGGCAATGTCGTCTCCAGCCTCTTACCCCATACCGCCCGGGTCGCCGACGAAATGGCCATTATCCGCTCCGTCCATACCGACTCGTTTAATCACGACCCGGCTGTGATGATGATGAATACCGGAACTGTCCGCTTTGGACGACCCTCGATGGGATCTTGGCTCTCCTACGGACTCGGCAGCGAAAACAAGGACCTGCCCGCCTTTGTGGTCCTTGCCTCCGGGGTGAACACCAACCAACCGCTGCTCGAGGCCTATTGGGGGAGTGGATTTCTCCCGTCCCAGTATCAAGGGGTACAATTTCGCAATAAGGGTCAGGCCGTCCTCTATGTTCGTAATCCCCCGGGCATCGATCGTGCGACGCGCCGTGAAATGCTCGATTTAATCAATGCTTCGAATCGGGCGCATCTGGCAGACGTGGGAGATCCGGAAATTCTCACGCGGATCCAGCAGTATGAAATGGCGTACCGGATGCAAATGAGTGTTCCGGAATTGACCGATCTTGCCCGCGAGCCGGACCATGTCCATGCGGCATACGGAACGGAGCCGGGAAAAATCTCTTTCGCCAATAACTGCCTGCTCGCGCGCCGGCTCATCGAGCGGGGCGTACGCTTTATCCAACTCTATCACAAAGGCTGGGATTCACACACAAAACTAGAATCGGACCACGAGCGGCAGTGCCAGCAAACCGACCGGCCGATTGCGGCACTGCTCGAGGACCTTCGACGGAGCGGACTGCTCGACGACACACTTGTCCTCTGGGGCGGCGAATTTGGCCGCACCCCGATTTCGCAAGGCGCAGGTGCCGATTACGGCCGGGACCACCATCCCTACGGTTTTACAATGTGGATGGCAGGTGGCGGCGTTAAGGCCGGGACCACCTATGGCAAGACAGACGATTTTGGTTACTTTGCGACCGAGAATCCTGTGCATATCCACGATGTCCACGCCACCGTGCTGCACCTCCTGGGGATCGATCATACGCGACTGACGTTTCGCCTACGTGGTCGCGATTTCCGCCTCACCGACATTCACGGCAAGGTGGTAAAACCGTTGCTGGCTTGAGAATTTTCCGGCCACAACGATTAGACGTTCATGACGGTCGAGTCTGACGCTCTGGGGTATGCATCTGTCGAATGTCGACACACGCCATCCCTGCCTTTCGCGCGGCCGTAAGGCCGGTATCGGTATCTTCATACACACAGCAGCGATCCGGCACAACTTGGAGGCGACGGGCCGCCTCCAGAAAAACATCCGGTTCCGGCTTATGTCGCTCGGTGTCCTCTGCAGCAACGAGACATTCAAACCAGTCGAGGATACCGAGCTGTTGCAAGGTCCGCTCGACCATCGCTCGCGTGCTTCCTGAGGCAACGGCCATCGGCAACTGTCCCCGATGCTCTCGGGCAATCGCCAGGACCGGTTCCACTGGAAGAACGCTATCGAGGCAACGGAGATAGGCAGCCTCTTTAAACGCGACCACTTCGGGGACCATCGTGGTAATGCCCGCCTCAGTGACGAGCATCTCGACGATTTTATGGACTGGGACTCCGCCAAGGCTGTAAAAGCGGTCCTCCGAGAAATGAAGACCAAACTTTTCGGCCGCCAAAGACCAGGCTCGGTAGTGCAGCGGCATGGTGTCCGCAAGGGTACCATCACAGTCAAAAATCAGGGCATCGTAGGTTGTCATGGGCAGATGTAAGGTTCTATGATAATCGAATCTTGCAATGGCTCTTTCCGCAACGCTCCGGAACAGGTTGCAGGGCAACCGGCAAGGGATACATACGAAATGCCTGTACATCCAATGAGCAAGCTGGCCGATTACCCAGGTATCGACGGATTTTTAGGAACCCGCGCATCGTTGATGCTCGACGTCGTCTTTCTCGCGATGTTTGCCGTAGTCCCATTGATGTTGCTGAGTGTGTATCTCGTCAGAATCCGGAAACAATATCGCCTGCACAAGCAGATCCAAATCTGCTTGGCGTCCGTCCTGGCATTCGCAGTGATCCTGTTTGAAATCGACATCCGAATCAACGGCTGGATTTTGCGGGCGGAGGCGTCCCCGTATTATGGAACGATGCTCCTGAATCTCTCCCTCTGGGTCCATCTCCTGTTCGCAATCACGACCACGGTTCTCTGGGTGTACGTCGTGGTACAGGCCCTCCGCAAAATCCCCAACCCTCCCGGTCCGTGCGCCTATAGCTCAAAACACATTTTTTGGGCGCGGCTAGCAGTGATCGACATGATCCTCACTGCATTGACCGGATGTCTCTTTTACTGTCTGGCCTTTGTCGCCTCTTGAATGGCAATGATGCGATTGATGGCCTCTAGAAAAGCATGGGCGCTCGCTTCCACGCTGTCGGTCGATATTCCCCGACCACGGAAACGTTGGCCCTGGTACTCCACTTCAACATTGACCTCACCCTGTGCGTCGCGTCCCACGGAAACGCTATGAACCGAGAACTCCACACAACGCACCTCATACCCTGTTAATTCCTCAATTGCCAGGAAGATCGCATCGACAGGACCATCACCACAGGCCATCTCCTTGGTCTCGGTCCGCTCCCCATGCCGCAATGTCAACCGGACCTGCGGCGTCTGCCCCGATTGGGTTTGCATCTGGTACGATTCGATGGTCCAACCCGGACTCTGTAGCCAGTTTTGTTGTTCGATCAGCGCGATGATATCGCTATCGTAGATCTCCTTCTTCTTGTCCGCGAGAATCTTGAAGTCAGCGAAGACACTTTTGAGCTGTGCGTCATCAAGCTGATATCCGAGCGTTGTCGCGCGATCCGCTAGGGCTGCCCGGCCGCTATGTTTGCCAAGCACTAAATCGGTATTTAAAAAACCGACATCCTGAGGCCGCATGATTTCGTAGGTACTTGCCTCTTTGAGCATTCCATCCTGGTGGATACCCGCTTCATGCGCAAAAGCATTGCGACCCACGATCGCCTTATTGCGTTGGACGTGAAGCCCGGTAATTCCGGAGACCAAGCGACTCGCCGGGACCAAACGCTGGGAGATAATCCGCGTATCGGTTTTGTAGTAATCGGCTCGGGTCCGCATCGCCATGACAACCTCTTCGAGAGAACAGTTGCCTGCCCGTTCCCCAATGCCATTGATCGTACACTCAACCTGTCCGGCGCCGTTTTCAATGGCTGCGAGGCTGTTGGCAACGGCCAAGCCAAGATCGTTATGGCAATGGACACTGATCACGGCATCGCCAATATTCGGAACCCGGCTGATGAGATCCTTAATGACTTTTCCCATATGCTCTGGAGTGGCATACCCGACGGTATCCGGAATGTTGACCGTGGTTGCCCCGGCAGCAATTGCTGCCTCCACCACACGACAGAGAAAGTCGGGTTCAGTACGAGCAGCATCCTCGGGCGAAAATTCGACATCCGGACAATACCCGGCCGCCCGCTGCACACCTGCAATCGTGCGGCGGATAATTTCCTCTTTGTCCATCTGCAACTTAAACTCGCGATGGATCGCACTGGTTGCCAGGAAGACATGGATTCGCGGTTGTGCAGCAGGCTGAAGGGCCTCCCAGGCCCGATCAATATCGGTATCACCGCACCGGGCCAAACCACAGATGACCGAACTGCGGATCTGACTGGCAACTTCACGAACTGCTTCGAAATCTCCTGGAGAGGCAATTGGAAACCCCGCTTCGATCACATCGACCTGGAGATCTGCAAGCATGCTGGCAATTTTCAATTTTTCAGCCAGATTCATGCTGGCGCCAGGCGACTGTTCACCATCGCGAAGCGTAGTGTCAAAAATACGGATCAGACGCGGTTCATCTGCTGCCATAGGAAATCCTTTTTGGTCGTTCTTTCTCGTAGTTTACTGGGCATCTGCCACGTCGGACAATGGCCACATCCGGCCAGCGCCAGCAAAGGCTGCATTGCTGGATTTGAGTCTCCCGACCAAACCCGAGACTCTGGCATTTATGCCTTTATTTTAAGGGCCAATTCGCGTACTATCCCCCGCCGCCATCCGGGAGGCACTCGAAGGACACCCCCTGCGGAAAACGTGTTATGGATTTTCATGTCCAGCGTTGTACTCGTCGCTGCTCCAAAACCGGGCAGGAATTTCAGCCTGATGAAATTTTTTATTCCCTGCTCGTGGCCGAAGGATCTGAGGTGGTTCGCCATGACTTTTCGGAGGATGCGTGGGAGGGGCCTCCGGAAGGAATTTTGGGCTGGTGGAAATCGCGAATGCCCTCAAACAATGCGAATAAGGTGAACTGGGCACCGAATGACATCATGCTCGAATTTTTCCTTGAACTTGCCGAGCAACCACAGAAAAAAGATCTCCGGTATGTTTTGACGCTGCTTTTAATCCGTCGGCGGATTATGCGGCTTGAAGACACAGAAATGGATGAGGACAACACCGAGCAACTTGTCGTCTATTGCCCGAGGCACGAGAAGTCCTATCGGGTACCCGTGGACGCACCTGATGAGCGGCGCACCGAGGAAATCCAAAATGAAATTGCCCAGTTGCTCTTCGCGGATGTGGCCTAAAAGCACTTTTTCTCTAACTGCAGATGCAAATTTATTATTAGGATCATCCCTTGAGGAAGCGTTCAAACTTTAATTTGATGATGCTGCTCACGCTACTGGTCGCTAGCGGTGCGGCATGTCCACAGAGGTTGTGGAAACCGTTTCCAACACCACCGCCCGTGGTGTTCGGACCGGAACCAACCCTTGAAGAGGTGGTAGAGTGCGTCAACGCGAATCGCAGAAAAATCACGGGCGTGTACTCGACAAATTCGCGAATCCGGGGAACCGGTTTCCCCTCCCTAAGAACCAGCCTCGCTGTGGGATCTGAGCGCCATGTCCGCATGCGTGCAGGCACCGGCGTGACAGGGGAGGAAATGGACCTCGGCAGCAACCAAGAGGTATTTTGGGTCTGGATTAAAAGGTCGGATCCGCCCGCACTCTACTATGGTCGCTACGACTCATTCCCCGCGAGCAACGTTGGACAGATACTACCCGTACGACCCGAATGGCTCGTCGAGGCGATCGGAATCGTCTCGCTTGCACCTGAGGAAAGACACCAAGGTCCATTCCGACGCAATGACGGTCTACTGGAAGTCCATACGCAAATGGCATCGCCAGGTGGGCAACTGACTCGTGTATTGGTGATCGACGCTGGCAGTGGCTGGATTCGCGAACAAAAATTGCTTAATGCACAGAGGCAACTGATCGCAAGTGCCACAAACAGCAAGCACGTTCGTGACCCAAAGACCGGTGCTGTGCTTCCGAGGCATACCGAGATCCACTGGCCGGGAAATGGGATAGAACTCACGCTGGAACTGAACGACATACAAATCGCGCCACTCGATCCCCAAAGTGACATGTGGGCCCAACCTCAATATCTCGGTTTTCCCAACGTCGATGTCACACAACCGCTTCCTCCATCCCAGATGCCACCTCCCGTAGTGCTGCCGACAAATTTTCACTCCGCAGAGTTCTCCAGACCAACAAGTGCGCCGCCGGCTGCTCGCGACACTTTGCCCAATTCACAAATTCCAGAAAACCTGATCCCGGACATGGCGACCCCGGACACGGCAGGCTGGCGGACACCAGTGAAAACAGGCTTGAGCAATGCCCGAACGAGTGGACAGTAACCAGCATCGCCAAAAGCAACGCACCAAAATCAACACAGAGGAAGTGGCTCAGTCGAGGCGGCTCAGTCGAGATTTGTACCTGCCCGCCGCATTTTTTCCCTGGCTCGGCTAAGCAGGGGACCGATACTGTTTTCTGACATCCCGGTAGCCATACTAATCTCAGAATAGCTTTTGCCATCCCGATAATGGAGGCGAACCACATCGGCCTCAGCACCCTCCAATTCGCTCAGGAGTCGCTCCACCTCTTCTCGATCACTCAGCGCGGCTCCGATATCGGGCGACTCATCTGCTGTAGTGGCCAGTTGCTCACTCTCAGGGACCGAATATTTGTCGCCGAGTATTGAATTCCGTCTGAAGATCGACCGAACAACCACTCTGCGTGCAATGACGGTCAGGTAGGTGGCCAAACTGCTCTTCTTTTGAAAATGTCGCAGCACTGCAAAGTCATTGGCGATGATGGCATAAAAGACCTCGGCCACCAAATCGTCACGATCCTCTGCCGAAATCCGTAGCGATCGACTACGGGCCACATGATTGACGACATGCACTACCAGCCCCATAAACCGATCCACAAAGGCATGCCAGGACTTCGGCTCCTGGGCCAGACAACGCTCGAGCAAGTCACGATCGACTTCGGAGAGAGCCAATGGATATCCACTTTCAGAGGAGCATCTGGAACGCCAACAAGCCGATCCCCCACTCCCGAGAGGAACACATCCGGAAGGTGGTAGCGAGTTGCAAAAAATATCCTTTCAAATACGCGATTTGATTCTAGGTGCGGCGTGCTGACGAAGCAAGCCAAAATAGGCTGTGGTCGGTGCCAATCGGCGACTACCGCTTGACTTTCGAGAAAAAATGACATAAGACTCCGTATAAATTTGCCGATAATTGGCAATAGTCCTTCCCCCGAGTAAAGCAACCTGTTTTAGAGGATTGCCGTCGCCCATCTTAGGCTAGGAGATTCAATTCCATGACTCACGTCGTTGCCGAGCCCTGTTTCGCCTGTAAGTACACCGATTGCGTTATCGTTTGCCCTGTTGAATGTTTCTACGAGGGCGAAAAGATGCTTTACATCCATCCGGACGAGTGTATCGACTGTGAGGCGTGTGTACCGGAGTGTCCCGTGGAGGCAATTTTCCATGAGGATAATCTTCCGGACGAGTGGAAAGAGTTCACAGCACTGAACGCAGAGATGGCCTCCCAACTCCCGGTAATCACCGAGAAAAAGGAGCCGCTCAAGAGCGACGACTGACCGGCAAGCGGGCCTTCCGGCTGCTTTTGATTCCTGGCTGTTTCATTTGCGACAAATTCATTTGCGACAAAATGTCTCTGGGGAATGCCCCTAGGGATGTTCTCTGTGGATCGGTGGCATCTTTAGATCGACGCCTCAATTCACTTCAGATCCACATTCCAGTAGGCCTCGCTCAAAAAGCTTTTCCAACTCTCGTAACGGGGATTCCGCAGTTTTCCTTGTAGGAGAGGACTTTGCTTGGGCCTCTCGGGCCGCTGTACGAGGTGCATCCCGGCCTCATCCGGCGTTCGGCCTCCCTTGCGGGCATTGCAGGCAACACAGCAACAGACAATGTTTTCCCAGCACATGGTTCCACCGCGGCTACGGGGGCTCACGTGATCCAGACTCAATTCACTGGTGGGAAAGCGTTTCCCGCAATACTGGCAACGATTGCTATCCCTGGCAAAGACATTACGGCGGTTGAAACGGAGTCCCAATCGCGGCACTTTGTCGTAGGAGAGAAGTCGTATAATACGGGGCACCTGGATCGCAAAATTGATCGAATGCAGCCAATCATCTTCCGGATCTTGCTCCTCAATGGCGATCTTTAATTGGCTAATTTCCTGCCAGGAGCTGAAGTCATAATTGGCATAACGTCCGGACTCGACATGGATTACCTCTGCCAGGTCACGAAAGAGCAGACAGATTGCCCGGCGGACGTTCACAATGTGTACCGCCATATACAACCGGTTCAATACCAGCACACTCTGGCTGGCCCAGTTAGACGTTGCTACCATCGCCATCCATCGGTCTCCTACAAAACAGGTATTATCTATCTTATCTAGAGGCCCTGTTGCAGGATAGTCCAACGGAGCGATGAATAGCACGAAACACAAAATCGAGCCGGACGGCCAGACCACCACGTTGGTACCTCGTGGAATCGATCCGGAGAAAACCTTTGTAAATCCTGTCGATTTGGGTTGCCAGCGGATAGCGGGGGCCATTAGGATGAAGAGATCATTAAGCTTTTTAGTGGGCGGGGAGGAACCCCCGCCAACATTATTTTGCAGAAAGAACCGAATTCATGATCCATCATTCATGCGACTGCTGTAAACGTCTTATCGATCCACAGCACGCACTCCGCTATGTCGTCCGCATGGAAGTGTACGCGGCAATGGAAAGCAGCGATGTGGATGAAGAGGAAGCTGATCGCGATCACCTGGCCGAAATCCATGATATCCTGGAACGCATGGATGATGCCGAGAGTGACAGACTCGGTGATGATATCTACCAGCAGTTGCGTTTTGATCTCTGCCCGGAATGCCGGCAGAAATTTCTCAACAACCCGATTGCACGGAACGCCTCTACTCAACTCGACTTCAGTGAAAACTGAGGTGTGCGAGTTCACCCAAAGAGATCATCTTCACAGGCTCTTTCCGTTTCATGGAATCGGTTTCATAAAACGCGATTGAACTGCCTATTGGCTTTTCTTTCTCAATGGCAATTGGCTCTTACGTCTTCCGATCCGTCGACGAAAAGCGATGCGGACAACTGGCCGTTAAGAACACTCCGGTCGCTTGAGGGAAGACCGGTACGGTGTTAAAATCCAGCACTCTTTTCCCCGTGCGATCAACCCGTCATTTTTAACAAGAGGCAAAGGTCGGTGAACAGTCCAACAACTCCTATGCGCGTCGCCGTGATTGGCGGGGACGGAACCGGGCCGGAAGTCGTGGCCGAGGGCCTCAAAATCCTAAAAGCCGTCGCCCAACGAGAAGACTTTGCCTACGAGACCGTCGATTTCGATTTCGGGGGCGAACGGTATTTGAAAACCGGCGAGGTACTGCCGGACGGGGCGATCGACGAACTCAGCACGTTTGACGCGATCTATCTCGGGGCGGTGGGACATCCCGACGTCGCCCCGGGGATTCTCGAAAAAGGGCTGCTGCTCGATCTGCGTTTCGGGCTCGACCAGTACATCAACCTCAGGCCGGTCAAACTGCTGCCCGGGGTCGAGACCCCGCTGGCGGGAAAGGGGCCGGAAGATATCGATTTCGTGGTGGTCCGCGAGAATACCGAAGACCTCTACTGCGGCGTCGGCGGATTTCTCAAAAAGGGGACCGCGGACGAGGTGGCGAGCCAAACCGCCCTCTACAGCCGCAAGGGTTGCGAGCGGTGCATCCGCTGGGCGTTTGAGTACACGCAGCGTCGCAATAACCCCGAGGGGAAAATGCTCACCCTGGTCGCCAAAACCAATGTCCTCACGTACGGGCACGACCTTTGGTGGCGATGTTTTCAGGAGGTCGCCGTCGACTATCCCGATGTAAAGGCCGACTACAACCATGTCGATGCCTGCTGCATGTGGATGGTCAAAAACCCGGAATATTACGACGTGATCGTGACCACCAACATGTTTGGTGACATCATCACCGATCTGGGCGGTATCCTGCAGGGGGGCATGGGCGTGGCGGCTGGCGGCAACATCAATCCCGAGCCGGGTGGCACCAGCATGTTTGAGCCGATGGGCGGCAGTGCCCCCAAATATACCGGGCAGGGCGTGATCAACCCGATTGCGGCGATCAATGCGATGGCGATGCTGCTCGAGCAGGCGGGAGAGCTACAGGCAGCGGCGTGCATCAACGCGGCGATCGCGAGCGTCACCGGCAACAAAATGCAGAGCCAGGCGGCCGGCAAGATGGGTTATAGCACCAGCCAGGTGGGGGACCTGGTGGTGGCGGAACTGGATAACGCCTAAAGAGGCTATCGACTAGCAGGGCAATGCAGGCCAAGTGCATAAAAAAGCCCGCAGGGAGTTGCCTGCGGGCTAAAAAGAACGGATGGTTCACTACTGTTAACTACACCGTGAAACTACTCTGCGAAATGGGGCTCCCCGCCATTAGCCGTGCCAAATGCCTGCCATGCAGCTAGATCTCCGTCATAAGAAAAGGCACTGACGTGCGTATCACCGTAGGAGACATTGACACCTGCCGGATGCATGGAATGGGCTACATTTGTAGAATCGGAGCCGTCGAAGTCGCTCCCTGCATTATCGGGGTCTGCCACTGCGGTGCCCAACTTGGCTAAGCTAACAGGCAAATAAACATGGGTATATGCGCTCGTCCCTTCTCCCGTTGCCTGGCGACATTTTGTATAGTCTCCATCCTTCAACTCACTGAAGAGCGCTGTGTTTGATGTGCCATCGATAGCCATCGACGCAAACGACCCCCGCTTACCATATTTGAATGGTCCTTCCTGCCTTGAATCTGCATCGTCATACGCAGCAGTAAGTTGATCTTTGGTACCGAAATTCATCACAAAATTAGAAGTGCTGCTCATGTCGGAAGGACATTTCAGAATGGGCAGATCTGGGATATCTGTACCAACTTGTGCATTATTAACCGCATTTGAAGCCTCCAGGAAGGGCAGTAGTGCAATAATACCCGTGTCGTTTGCATCGCCAGCGTTAAAACCGTCGGCTCCAATCCCTATTGGGAGTGCATCCTTATTCGCGCCTCCGTACTGCTGTGCAGCGACACCGACGTTGCGGATATTGTTTTGGCATTGCGTGTTGCGGGCACTTTCCCGCGCGGAGTTGATCGCCGGCAGGAGCATCGAGGTCAAAATGCCGATGATCGTAATCACCACGAGCAATTCCACCAGGGTAAAGCCGCCACGGCGGTTTAAAATCTTCTTACAACGTTTCATGTTTCCATTCTCCTAATGCTGAGGGCCCCTCTTCGTGTCCCTTACCAAAGCCTCTGTTCTTAATAGCTACGCAACCGATTCATAAAATACGACGCCAAAGCGTCATCCAGATCCAACGGCACCGGCTTGTTTGATCTTGAGGATGGCCACAGGCCGCTACCAGCATTATACCGGCTACCGCAAAATTACCTCAACCAAATTGCGATGCATGTTCCTAACCACAAATACTAAAGAAACTTAGGGTATTTGTCAAGCATTTATCTGCCCGCAAGGACCCACGCGTCTGTTCAAAACAGCGGAAATTTAACTATGGATCCTCGTTAATGGCTCACCCCTCGAGATGATCTCCGCCTCTTTTTCCGCCAACCAGTCGAGGCGCGCTGCGACCTCAGCCTTCGGTACAAAACCATGGGCAAGCCGCAAATAGATCGCGTGATGCCCGGCTTCGGACTCAAAAAGACTCGCGTAAAAGTCAGCCAATTCGGCATCGGCTAGCGACTCTTTGAGGATGGCAAACCGTTCGCAGGAGCGGCCTTCAATGAGGCCCGCCACCAGGAGCCGATCGAGCGCCCTTTCGGGTTCTCTTCTCCGAATAAGCTCTCCAAGCTTTTTGCCGTACGAGGAGGGTTTGAGGCGACGATACACAATCCCGCGACGATGCAACAGTTCTAAAACCAGACGGAAATGCTCGAGCTCCTCGACTACAATCTGCTCCAATTCCCGACATAAGGGATCGCCTCGGTCGTCGTACGCACAGATCAAATTCAGTGCCGTGCGGGCAGCCTTTTTTTCGCAGTGGGCGTGATCGAGAAGCACCTCCTCGAGATGCAACTCAACCTGGCGGATCCACCTTGGGTCGGTTGCCGTCTTGAGTCCTAGCATCGTGTTTTCCCCAAATCGGTCTCCGTTGCTCCGTTGGCGCCGCAACGGTGGGAATAGGAACCGCGGCGCAAAGCGGTAGAATCAACCCCGATACAAACCGCTAGGCTAACGCAGCAACTGGCAAAAAGTCAATGAATCCCGGCTCGGCTCCGTGAGGCTGGCACATTGCTCGTTAGAATCACCTAAAGCCATCCAAAACGTCCGCCCTTAGCTTCAATTCCAGGAAGGTTGCATTGATGCACCCTGTCGAAATCATCGCCCATCGGGGTGCCTCGTTCGATGCGCCAGAAAACACGCTTGCGTCGGTCGAACTTGCCTGGCAACAGGCCGCCGATGCGGTGGAGATCGATTGCCGGCTCACCGAAGATGGCCAGATTATCGTGATCCACGATCGCAACACGCTGCGAACTTCCGGAGAGTCGCTTCGCGTTGATAAACAACCCCTAAAAAAACTCCGGCATCTCGATGTGGGTCTTTGGAAGGGGCCGCAGTTTGCAGGCGAACGGTTGCCACTGCTCTCGGAGGTCATCGACTCGATGCCGGTCGGTCGCCGTCTTTTCATCGAGGTTAAATGTGGCCCTGAAATCATTCCCCCGCTCACTGAGTTGCTTTGCAGCGGGGCAGCGCCGCTCGATCGGTTTGTCGTCATCTCGTACGACCGGCAGGTTGTGGGACAAATAAAAGAGCAGTTGCCTGCGGTCTCGGCGCTGCTCATCGGCCGATGCAGAGTTCGAGCCAGTGCGAGATGCTCCACGATTGCCAAACTCATCGAAATAGCACGCGCCTGCAAACTCGACGGGCTCGACCTCGATGCGGCGAGCCGCATCGATGCAGAGGTGCTCGACGCAATCAACCATGCAGGCCTCGCGTGTTACTGCTGGTGTGTCGATGCGCCGGACCGGGCAGCGCAACTCATCGCCCTCGGCATAAAGGGCATCACGACCAATCGACCCGGCCTGCTCCGAGAGCAACTTACCGAGGACCAGGCCTAAAAGCCCGAGTGGAAGTGACGCGTCCCGACCCGGCTTCGCCCCACTTTGCAGACCTGTCCATTTTCGCTAGGTTGCTCTAGCCAACATTCAATACTAAGGAGCCTGTCATGCAAAAAAATCAGAAACAAACCGTTGCGGTCATCTTGCTGCTGGCTGCTGCGATCGGGTTGGTCGCCCTGGCCCCCGCCGATGGGCCAACGGACGAGGCAGCGCCGGCGATTTTAGGGAAGTGGGCCTGGTACAAGGGCGTCATGCAAGTCAACGCCGATGGTACCTGCCACTGGAAAGGCCCGAATCACGAGGAGCACGGGAAGTGGACAAAACCGACCAGCTATCTCTTCAATTGGGGAGAAAAGGGAAATGACTGGAACTACTTGAACGTCGATGCCGAAGGACGGCTTTCCGGAAAATTCATCAAATGGGGCGGAGATCTTCAGGGAACCCGCGTGGAGCCATAAATCGCCGCTGATACGTAAAAACCGACGAAAGCGGCGAGTTTGGGACGCGTTTCTGCTGGCCGCTGCCACCCGAATGTTTGAACTATACTTGAGAGAATCTCCTCCAAGGATTTCGGATCGCCTTTTTAGATCCAACATTGATTGTGCATGTTCCCGTTTTAGCTAACTGGCTCGGCAGGTGAACATCTGTTGGCCATGGATCACAGCATTGAGGCAACGATGCAAGTGCAAAATTTTCGGTTCCAGCCGCTATTGTGCCTGACCGTGAGCGTGGTACTCGCTCAAACGCTCTTTGCGACAGGCTGCCACCAAAACAGCACGAAGACGAAATCAAATCCACCTGTCACCGTCGCACACCCGGAAATGCGTGACGTCACCCTCTACCAATATTTTACCGGGAGAGTGGAAGCGATTGACTCCGTCGATGTCCGAAGCCGGGTTTCCGGCTATCTCAACAAAATAAACTTTAAGAGTGGTTCCGACGTGCATGCTGGCGACGTGCTTTTCATCGTGGACCAGCGGCCCTTCCAGGCACAGGTCGATGAGCAGAGTGCAACCCTCGACCAGGCAAAGGCCCAGCAGAAACTCGCCCATATCCAGTACCAGCGGGATATTGGACTGCAGCAAAAAGACCCTGGAGCGATCGCCCAGGTCTCTGTCGATAAATCAACTGCGAATGTCGGGGTCCAGGATGCCAACGTCTTGCAGGCAGCAGCCCAACTCCAAGAAGCACAGCTAAATCTCGATTATTGCAGTGTCAGCGCTCCGATCACAGGCGTCGTCAGTCGCAACTTAGTCTCGATTGGCAATCTGATCACTGGAGGCAGCGAACAGGCGACTCTGCTCACTACCATTGTTTCTGTGGACCCGATGTACGCGTACTTTGATGTGGATGAACATACGATCGAACGCATCGAAAAATCGATCCGCGAAGGAAAACGGCCACCGATCGAATCGAAAAAGATTCCGGTTGAATTGGGACTGTCCGTGGATCAGGGGAAATATCCCCACAAGGGATACGTCGATTACACGAACAACCAGTTCACCAGTGATACCGGAACCCTTCAGGTCCGCGGGGTCTTTTCCAACCCGAAACCAAAAGATGGGCATCGGGTCCTGATCGCTGGACAGTTCGTAAAGATTCGGGTCCCGATCTCCACCGGTCCCCAACTGCTGATCAACGCCGACGCAGTGGGACAAGACATTGTCGGCCCCTACGTGGTCGTCATCGATGGCGACCAGAAAGCACACTACCAGTATGTGGAACTAGGACAAGAAATAGAGGACATGCAGGTCATCAACAAAGGGCTCTCCACAACAGATTGGGTCGTCATCGATGGCCAACACAATGCCCGACCGGGAGGCGTGGTCGATATGCACGAACAGGGGACCTCAAAGAAAACTGCGGATACCGCAGAGAACACCTCGGGGACGAGTAAAAACTCGCACACTTCCGGGGAGACCGGCAACTGACTCTTTGTCGATGTGCCCAGAGCCATCAACGCACCTGACACCATTAGGGTGAGCTACGTATGTTTTCGCGATTCTTTATTGAACGGCCCATCTTCGCGAATGTGATCGCTATTGTGACAGTCATTTTGGGTGTCGTCACGCTTGTCCGTCTGCCCATCGAGCAATACCCGCAAATCACGCCACCAACGGTACAAGTCACTGCCATCTATCCAGGGGCCAATGCAAAAGTCTTGGCAGAAACGGTCGCACAGCCGATTGAACAACAGGTCAACGGCGTCGAAAACATGCTCTACATGTCGAGCACCTGTTCGAGCAACGGAACGTATACGCTGACGGTCACATTTGATATCGGCACCGATCTGGATATCGCCCAGATCCTTGTGGAAAACCGTGTTGGCATCGCCAATCCCCTGTTGCCCGAAGAGGTAAAACAGCAGGGCGTCATCACACAGAAGCAATCGACCGATATTGTCCTGATTGTTGCCCTGACTTCACCCGACGGCACTGTCGATGATCTGGCACTGAGCAACTACGCAACCGTTCGCATCCAGGAGGAGTTAGCACGGATCCCTGGAGTCGGCAGCATCACTGTTTTCGGCAGTGGCGATTATTCCATGCGGATTTGGCTGGATCCGGGTCAACTTAAATCGCGCAATCTAAGCGTGCAAGATGTGCTTAAGGCGGTACAAAGTCAGAATGTGCAGGTTGCTGCTGGCACGCTCGGTGCACCACCAGCCCCTAAGAATACCGAATTCGAATTGACGCTCAACGTAAAAGGAAGACTCACCGACGTCGCGGAGTTTGAGAACATCATTGTCAAAACCGGTGACAATGGAAATCTTACCTACCTCAGAGATGTTGGCCGGGTCGAACTCGGCAGTAAAGATTACAGCATCTACTGTAAAAAAAATGGTCTCCCGTGTGCCGGTGTAGCCGTCTACCAATTGCCTGGAGCAAATGCTCTCGCTCTGGCTGAGGCACTCCAAGATAAAATGGTCGAGTTGTCGAAGCTCTTTCCGACTGGGATCGTGTACGACATCCCTTTCAATACCACCACATTCGTTAAGGCGTCCATCGACGAAGTCTACTTGACCCTGTTCGAGGCGGGCATACTGGTCCTGGTGGTCATTCTTGTTTTTCTTCAGGATTGGCGAGCAGTCATGGTGCCGGCCACCACCGTCCCGGTTACGATTATCGGGGCCTTCGCTTTTTTTGCCGTGTTTGGCTTTACCGTCAACATGCTCACACTCTTCGGACTCATTCTGGCGATCGGCCTGGTGGTGGATGACGCCATTATTATCGTCGAGAATGCCTCCCATCATATTAGCGACGGAGAGGATCCCAAGAACGCAACCATCCATGCCATGAAGGAGCTTTTTGGCCCGATCATCGCGACTTCCCTCGTGCTCATGGCGGTCTTTTTGCCCTCGACGTTTCTCACCGGCATCGTTGGGCAGATGTACCGCCAATTTGCGCTCACCATCGCGGCCACAGCGATTATCTCTACGATCAACGCATTGACACTCAAACCGGCCCAGTGTGCCGTTTATTTGCGGCCCCCAAAAAAGCCGGGGATTTTTGCCCGCACCTTCAATCGTTTTTACGATGCGTCGGAACGGATGTATTGTGCCCTCATCGGGCGACTGGTTCGCTGGGTGCTGCCGACGATGATCGTCTTTGTTGGACTCTTTGTAGTGACCGCCTGGTGGTTCAGTGTGATGCCGACCGGTTTTCTCCCTACGGAAGATCAAGGGTATCTGATCGTCGCGGTAACACTCCCCCCAGCTGCCTCACTAGAACGGACCGGTAAGGTCACGGACGAAATCGAAAAGATCCTTGCAGCAACTCCGGGAGTCCAGGACACGGTAATCATCGGTGGCCATGCCTTGCTCGACAATGCGACATCCTCCAATGCGGCGACGATTTACGTTGTGCTTGAAGAATGGTCTAAAAGAACAACGTCAGAAACATCCCTGCTGGGAATCTACAATTATCTCCAGGCACAATTCAAAACTTATCAGCCTGCGAATGTTTTTGCCCTGCCACCACCCTCAATTCCAGGACTCGGCATCAGTGGGGGATTTAGCATGGAACTGCTGGCAAAAACCAGTGCCGACCTTCAAATGAGCCTCGATGCGATTGGGCAATCTATCGAAAAGATCACTGCCGATGCCGAAAAGGAGCCTTCCCTGGCCAATCTACAGAACACTTTCCTCGCTGGCGTTCCCCAGCTACGAATCACGGTCGACCGAGAAAAAGTAGCGACCCTCTATCTCGAACTCGACGATGTTTTCCAGACCATGCAGGGGTATCTGGGGGCATTTTATGCAAACGATTTCAACAAGTTCAATTACACCTACCAAGTACGGATTCAGGCGGACAACCAGCATCGTGACAGTATTGCCGGCCTGAAAAACCTCGAAGTTCGTAATAGCAAGGGCGATATGGTTCCGCTTGGGACCCTCATTCAGGTCGAGCGAAGTTATGGCCCGCAAATTGTGAGTCGCTTCAACCTCTACCCCGCGGCGTTGCTCATGGGGATGGCAGCTCCGGGATACAGTTCCGGAGAAGCAATGGCTGCGATGGAGCGACTCGCTACCAAATATCTCCCCTTTGGGATGGGCTATGAGTGGACAGGAGTCTCCTACCAGGAAGCCAACATGGGAAGCCAGCCACTTATCGTCTTTACACTTGCGATTGTGATGGTGTACCTGGTCCTGGCCGCACAGTATGAAAGTTGGTCGAGTCCAACTGCGGTTATTCTTGTGGTTCCAATTTCGCTACTCGGTGCGGCGGCGGCAATCTGGGCGCTCCCCTTCGGCATCGATATTTATGCACAGATCGGCCTCATTTTGGTCATTGCTCTAGCCGCCAAGAACGCAATCCTGATCGTGGAGTTTGCCCGCGAATTGCGCGAAGCGGGAAACTCGATTGCCGACGCGGCGGCCGAAGCTGCGAGGCTCCGGTTCCGACCTATCCTGATGACCAGTTTTGCTTTTATCTTCGGGATGGTCCCGCTCGTGGTTGCCAGCGGCGCGGGCGCTTCGAGCCGCATCTCGCTCGGCTCAACCGTCCTTGGCGGGATGATCACATCCACGTTTCTGGCGGTACTCTTTGTACCTACCTTTTTTGTGGTGATGCAACATTTCAGCGAATGGCGGTCTGCTCGCAAACATCGGGATGAACCGGCGGAAGCAACCGCTGGCTAAGACAGGGGAACGGGCAGGGGGGTCTGACGGGTTCATCGCCGGACGTACCTTTTGGCTTTTCAGCCCGCCTTCTTCAGACGTGGCATGAGCAATGTTGCTGCGATGCCAACATTACTTAATGAAAATGGTGCGGCACACAACGCGTTCCAGGCATGTTTACGCGCAACAGCTTCGTTGCCGCTCCGCTGTGCCATCCGTGCCCAGGATCGGAAAACCTTTGCGGTAGGCGGTGGAGGCCCCCATGACAACTGAAAATCTTCAGGCACTGGCTGCCCACGCCTTTGATAAGCATCTCTGATGATCTGTTCTGCTTCGGCCAACTGTTGTGCTCGCCGGGTTGAGGTGAGCGAAGCAGCATGCAATCGGTATCGCAGCAAAGCCTCGGGCACGTTTGCAAGCCATCCAATCTCAGAAAGCCGTAGCCATAAATCGAGATCCTGGGCAATGGCAAAGGCTTCGCGGTAACCACCAACCGCACTCAGCGCATCGCGCCGAATCATTGCTGTCGGATGCGGCAGTGCGCTATCCCCTTGCCATAGTCGTTCATACAACTCTTCGTGAGATTCAATCGCTTTTTTTTCTGCAAGAATTTCCCCATCCGGATCGATGAACAATAATGCGCTGCCGACGGCGACACACTCTTGATGCTCTTGCAGGTAATGGACCTGCTTCAAAATGCGGGAAGGCTCTGCGATGTCGTCTGCATCCATGCGGGCAACAAAGGGACCTTGGGCCATTGCAATTCCCTCATTTAATGCCCGTGGCATACCGGTGTTTTCCCGACTGATTATTTTGATGCGTGAATCCTGAGATTCGTACTCACGGAGTATCTCCAGTGAGTCATCTGTCGATCCATCATTGACAATCAGGAATTCCAAGTCGTTGAAGGATTGGGCAAGAATGCTTTCTACCGCTAACGACAGATATTCCGACCCATTGAATACCGGCATGACCACACTGACAACTGGGGCGGATCGTATCGTCATACATTCACCTTCCTCACGCGGGGTGGTGTTTCCGAACAACATTGGACGGATACCTCGTCAGCCACAAACCGGGACAAAAGAGATTCCATTACTCTGCCTTACGATAGCTCTGTTTCGGACCACATTCTCTTTTTGCATTATTGGCAATGCCCATTTCTGCAAACACCATCTCGAACCTTTTTTGCCAGGTATGTTCTGCACGGGCACGCCTTAATGCAGCCTGCCGAATCCGTTCGCGCTTGAGCGGATGGGCCAGATAGTATTTTGATTTTTCAATGAGCTCTTCTGAATTTTCAAAAAACACTATTTCCTTATCAGGCTCAAAAAAGTCCGCAAGCTCATCAAACGCCTCCACCATGTAAAATGCACCACTCATGGTCGCTTCAAAATCGCGCAGGCGGACTTGCTGGATCGGTGGAGATCCGTCTTTGGGGACGTGAGCAACCGCAGTAAAACCGAGGCTGATATGACTGCGACTGTACATTTTAATCAGTTCCTCGTCCTCCAGAGGCGGGCCACAGCATTGTGCCGGCAGTGGGGGTGGCACAGGTCGGTTCAGGAGCCAGTGTTTCACTCGGCGGCGCCACTCCCTCGTTCGCGACATCGGTTTTTCATCTTGCCAGTGTGGGCCCCAGGCACGTACGTCAACTCCTCCTTGATACAAACTCCCCATCAGCAGCGGACGGTTACCGTATTTCTGACCGACAAAAGTTACATCAAATTCCTTTACCAGCGAATAAGGTTTATACACATTAGGATTCGCTGCTTCCTGACAATAGATAGGGGTCGCACCAACATTGCGGTAATCGTCGAGCCGAAATTTTTCTGGCACAAGGCAGTAATCGTAGGCAGGTGCAATTTCCTCGACCAAATGAAACTGGTACGAAGCGTTGCAGAACCAATTTACCGTGGGAATTCCCATACGGCTTATTTCCCGAATTACGTCCGGTTCCACATACGCAGAATAGAAATAACTAAAAAACAGATCGATCGGCTTTTTGCGATGTGCAGCGCGCAACTGAGCCAAAAGATTTTCTGAAAAGATAGGGCGGTTCGCTTCGACAATCGCTTTTTGTCGCTTACAGTCTGGATCGATATTGAAAACAAAAGGCTCGTAGTCAACCTCAAACTCAATAAGGTCATGGCCCAGATCGCTTAATGCATCATACAAATTGGCACGCCATAACTTAGTAACCACGGTTCTACGATCCAAAGCGTAATCAGGAGCGGCATAAAAGATTCTCATCCAATCTGCCCCCCGAACGTAATACAATATCGCTGTGAATCATCCCAGATCGGCTCTTGGCCACCCATCCGATCGACCACCTTGAGTTGCCAGGGGCCAAACTGGAAAGCAACCGTTCGAGCAGCCCCGTGCGCATGAAGACCTCGGTGGCGCAGATCAGCAGTCATTTCAACCACCGCTTCTGACGGAAGGTTCGCTCTCTGAGAGCTTATTGCCACGGTACCACACATCTAAGAATTACCCTCTAAGGATCTTTCAGGGGGGGTGCAATAATATGATGTATTTTTTATCTCGGACCTGTGAAAGTCCAACCGGATGAAAATCACGATCGAGAAAACAATAGCCAAGATCAAACAATTCCTCAACAGCAGACTCGACCCCAGGCTGGATGAAGCGAACCATTGCGTCACAGACCTGCTTTTCATATTCGCACCCAGTCTTCTCTTCGACCAAGTACCATCTGATAAGACACCACGAAGGGGCCAAACTGGATTAGGATGGCTTACGTGGATCCATTTGTCGGCTATACGGTCTAATCGCGCCAGCTTTAAGCAAATTAATCGGGCGATGGAACGGCCTAAAACACGATCTATAGGGACTATGCGGCGACAATAGTTTCTGTACCTCTTAGTGTTAGTTCCAAAAGTGCAGCAATTTTATTTGCATAGGATGGTATAGAAAACTCTTTTATAAACCGTTCTCTTCCTGCAACCGAAAATTGTGCCCTTAAATCAGGGCTACTCTCCAACTGCATAATCGCGTTGGCAAATGCGTTGGCATCGCCTTCGGCAGCAATCAAACCCGCAGGGCCCACAACCTCGGGAATCGAGCCGCTGTCTGATCCCACGAGGGGCACACCTATTGCCATCGCATCAGCCAACACAAGCCCAAACTGTTCCGTCCATTGAGGTGTTGTAAGAGAAGGCACCACCAAACAATCCAATAAGCGGTAAAACCGCCATAGGTCGGATTTTGATAGAAGGCCAAAATAGATAGCACGTTCCGAAAGACCAGATTCCTGTAACCGCAACCGCAACTGGTCTCCTTCGGGACCATCTCCTGCGAGCACGACCTTAACATTTTCGGGCAGTCGACAAATCGCATCAAGTAACACCTCCCAGCCCTTTTCGGGACAGATACGTCCTGCGAATCCGACGACAAAGTCTCCGGGATTTTTGGAAAAAGGCAATGGAATCACTGTTTCCGGTGCGGCATGTGCGCTTGCGACCAACGTCTGGGATTGCACATGTACTGGCATTCCCACTTTCCGAATCGATTCCACTGAGGTAGCGGCTGTTGCCAACAAACAATCAATGCGATTCCACGCTTTCACACGCTGAAATTGCTTCCAAATGTTTGCCTGCCGAAACCTGTTTTCGCAGACAGCTACACCAATCCGGGGTCGGCGGTCATGACGATAACAATGTAAAATATCTGTCGCAAGCGTAGCCGTGGGCTCTTCTTGAATCCAGATCGCGTCCGGCTGCAAATCTTTTAATTGCGCCGCCAACCATGCACGCTGCTTTCGGTGGCCTCCGGTGCATTGCACCCGTATATCGGGACCAAACGATGCGTTCCTCGCATCCTTCAAATCTACCCAGCCGACTTGTCGATGAACCAACGGAACATCTGGCGGAGGGGGAGCAATCACGCTTCCGGCTACATCGTACTTTTCACAAAGCAGGCTAAATGGCTCCCAGTGCAATGGGAAAAAGGCGTAACGGCTGGCCAAAAGGAGTCGCTTCATTGCGATAACTTTCCAGGCTCCCTAAAGAAGCTCACAGGAAGGGCTGTAAAACCAATGTACGGTGGAAATCCCCATACGGCCTATTTCCGGAACTGCGTCCGGTTCCACATATGCAACATAGAAATAACTAAAAAACAGATCGATCGGCTTTTTGCGATGTGCGGCGCGCACCTGAGCCAAAAGGGTTTGTGAAAATATGCGACGGTTCTACTCGAGATACGTTTTTTGTCGTTTGCATTCTGGATCGATATTAAAAATAAAAGGCCCACAGTCAACCTCAAACTCAATAAGGTCATGGCCGAGACCACTTAATGCATCATACAAATTCGCACGCCACAATTTAGTATCCACCGTATTGCGGTCTTGGGCACAGTCAGGAGCAGCATAAAAGATTCTCATCCAATCAATCCTCTCTGAATCATGCGGCCCGTTGTTTTACCATTGTGTTCTCTGCACCAGGACGCTGTCGCTTTCTCCTGAAACAGAAGTCGCGTAACGCGCGCCGATACTCTCGCAATATGGCGCGGAATCTCTTCACCCTCTGCATGCTCTCGCGCCAGAACACTGTCATGTGAAGACGCCACTGCGTGCTTCTAGCAAGCCCCGTCAAAGCACCAATCATCCTGTGATACGTGGACCAATAGATTTTCCATTCCTCGAATTGGTCGCTGTGAGAGGCTATCCGTTCCCGCAGCGTACTGATGGGCTTCCCGACATCTCCTCCATTATCCACCTGAAGACGCTTGTGAAAGAGAAACCGATCCGATAATTGCAACCGACCGAGAGAAAGCACACGAAACACAACGAGCACATCGGCAGACCACGATCTACCGCTCCAGAGATGAAAACCCTGTGCGTCTTGTAACAACTGGCGACGCATGAGTCCCATAATCAAATTAGGCTTACCTTCACTTTCATCTTGCATTAAAAATTTGCCGAGCGCTCGATAGCGGCACGGATCTGTCAGATCCTTCAAGTCGTATTGCTTTACAGAGTGCGCATCGGCATCAATGTTATCGAACCGACAAAATGCCAACGCTGCGTCGGGAGACCGCTTCAGCAAGTCGACGAGTTCCTCAATAAACTCGGGCTCCCAAAGATCATCGTGAGACGCCCACATGAACAATTCACCCTGAGACAGATCAAACACCCGCTGAAAGTTCGACTCGAGTCCCACATTTTCCGAATTGCGAACATAACGAATTCTCGAATCCTGCAACGCATATTTTCGACAAATGCTTTCTGTACGGTCGGTAGAAGCGTTGTCGCTGATAATCAACTCGAAATCGACATACGTCTGTTCAAGTAACGATTGAATAGACTGCGACAAAAACGCCTCTCCATTAAAAACGGGCATGCCAATGCTCACGCGCGCCGGTAAGGTGCAAGGCATTTGATTGTCATCTCCTTCAAGACGTTGATTTATCATTTCGTTTTAATTTCCTTCGCCTACATAAGTAGAAAACATCAAGTTCGTTACCCACGCGGCCGCTTTGATTAGTAACAGAGGTACGCCTCGGCCCTACCTCGCTTTAAAACATTGCTGGGAGCATATAAGGAACCCATCATTTACGCTTTAAAAAGCAATTGGGCCAATAAGTTACCCGCTCTCGAATCATTCCCTCATTGAACGGATGTGTTGGCTCTTCCAATACAAATTCAGGATGCTCCTCCAAAAAATCGCGAACGGCCGTTTGCGGATTATTGACATCCCAATCGGCATCAGTGCGCGGAGCTCCGACAAGATCCTGCATGATGCCATCCATTGCGACGATGTACGACCCTGGAGTCACCATCGGGCCGTAAGCGAGCAGTTCACGCATTACATGATCGCGCGAGTGGCCACTGTCGAGAAGCACGAGGACCGACTCGCCAGGCTGAATCTGACTCTTCACCTCGTCAACAATCTCCTCTGCCGCCGAGTCACCTTCGAACATGGTAATCATGGAGAACAGTGGATGAGCTTCTATCGCTTTACGATTCTTCGGCCGAATTTCAATATCGACACCGACGACTCGGCCTTTACCCATGATCTGGCATAGGCTGGCCGAGTAAACCAAGGATCCGCCATGTGCAATGCCGGTTTCTACAATGACGTCCGGCTTAACGGCGTACATTACTTCCTGCAAACGGATCATATCGTCCGGAAGCTGAATGATTGGACGACCCATCCAGGTAAAGCTGTAGACATATTTTGTATCCCAGCCAATACGCAGCCATGCCTTCGAGATCTCTCGAAAAGCTTCCACACTCTCAAATGGATATGTCTGGGAGTTACCCTCTTCGTCAATGACCTCAACAATATTTTTTTCGTAATCAATATTCATGCGGCTGTCCTACTTCCGGGTATCGAACGCACTCGAAGAATCCTTCAACAATGCTGTCGGGATAGCAATGACATTCTGCTACCCCCTGTCTCTGCGCCTACGAGCAGAGGAAAAGCCTGCGACATCGTTTCATTGCTCACATTTCATGGTCGTTAAGCCACCTTCACTTCCGGAATGGGAATGATGAAACGACCACCTCGAGATCGATATTCGGACTGCTGGCGAAGGATCTCCTCTGCGAAATTCCACGTCAACAACAAAACGTAATCCGGGCAATCCTCGATCAACTTTTCCGGGTCAAAAATCTGAAGATGCGTGCCTGGCGTGTACCGTCCCTGCTTGACCGTGCTGCGATCGACTACGAAATCCAGCGTTTCGCGACCCAAGCCAAAGTAGTTCAAAAGCGTGCTACCTTTCGCAGATGCCCCGTAGACTGCAATCCGCTTGTTCTCCGCTTTTAGCTTTTGAAGTAACGCCGTCAACCCACTCCGCAGCGAATCGACACGTTGGGTGAAGTTTGCATAGTATTCCATACGACCAACCCACTGGGACTCTTCAGCAAGCATGTCTTTAACAGCACGCCCCGATTGACCCAATCGAGCAGCGAAAATCCGTAATGAACCGCCATGAATATCGGTTCGTTCAACATCGATGATTGTCAGGCCGTGACGCTGGAACAAATTATTTAGCGCGGTAAGCGAAAAGTAACACAGATGTTCGTGATATATCGTGTCAAACTCGACATGATCAATCAAATCCTTCAAATACGGTATCTCGACTACAGCGATGCCATCGAGTTTGAGCAGCACCGCCAATCCGGCAACAAAACCATTCAGGTCGGCTACATGGGCCAACACATTGTTGGCGTGAATCACATCTGCCGATCGATCCTGCGCTGCTAGTTCGCGAGCCACCCGCTCGTCAAAGAATTCGCAGAGGGTTGCGATCCCACGCTGCTCAGCAACTTTGGCTATATTTTCGGCAGGCTCGATACCCAATACCGGGATGCCAATCTTCTGATAATGCTGTAGCAGATAACCGTCGTTGCTGGCTACTTCAACGACCAGTGCCGACGAATCCAAGTTTCGGACCTTCTGTATTTTTGTCGCAATATCCTGCGCGTGCTGCAACATCGTGTCGGAGAACGACGAAAAATACGCATAGTTGCGGAACAACTCTTCGGGTGGCACGGTCTCTGTTATCTGCACCAGAGTACAATGCGGGCACAACACTAAATCGAGCGGAAAAGTCGGCTCAGGCTCGCTGAGCTGCTGTTTGGCAAGCAACGCGTTGGCTAAAGGAGTGCTGCCCAAAGACAACACGCTTTCTAGGCCGTTTTCGCCACAGGCTCGACAGGAAAGCAATCCGCCCTCGAGTCGTTTTTCAGAAACTTCATGTACCATTTGATCGTCCTGGTGAGTCCTTCATCCAGCGTATAAATCGGTCGCCAATTAAGCTGCTTGCGCGCCTTGGTTGCACTTAAATATTGATGCGGGATCTCATTGGATACTTCGTTTAAAATAACCGGCTCTAAATCACTGCCCATTAAGGACAATATCTTTTGAACGATGTCCAATACATTCAATTGGATCTCGTTTGAAAAATTGAACGCCTCACCGGCAAGTTCTGGATCCGAAGCCAGCATTTTAGCCAGATGCGTGTAGGCAGCAGCTCCATCTTCTACGAAGAAGTAATCTCGAACGAATGTGCCATCCGAACGAATGACCGGACGCTGCCCACGCACAATACTACGGATCGTCCCCGGTATGATTCGATTCCAATTCAAATCTCCACCACCATAGAAATTTCCGCAACGGGTAATCGCCACCGGAAGCCCGTAGGTGTTTGCATATGTTTGCGAAATCAAATCGCTACACGATTTACTGACATCGTAGGGATGATTCCCTGCCAAAGGCGTGGCTTCGTCATAAGGCAAGCTCTTTGCCTCGCCGTACGCCTTATCGGAAGAAGCAACCACAATCTGGGAAACTCTGGGGCTTCGGCGGCACGCTTCGAGCAGTCGCCAGGTGCCGGCAATATTCGCTTCAAAAGTCGCTGGCGGATTTCGATTGGCAACACCAACAATCGTTTGCGCAGCTAGGTGAATAACAGTCTCAATCTCATATTCGCCCAAAGTACGTTCGAGTAATGCGGAATCGCACACATCCCCCCAAACCATACGCACTTCCGCCTTAAGGCCATCTTGGACCAGCTTGCTGTGGGGCACCCAGTCACGGACCAAGCAGACGACATCAGCCCCCAGGTGGAGCAATCGCTCCACAAGCCAACCGCCTACGAGCCCGGTGGCTCCCGTGACGAAAACGGGGCGATCCCGCCAAAAAGTTGCTTGTCCGACAGCAGGTTCCATATATTTGATTCACCAGAGATTAACACTTTTGGGACTGAGCAACCAAGTCTTATGCCGCGCGGAGACGAAGGCCGATGCCAGATTCGGCCATCCAGGTTTTCCAAGGAGGACTGCCACTATCCCACAGATCTTGCAGGTAGTTTTTGTCCCGCAGTGTATCCATACACTGCCAAAAACCATTATGCCTATAGGCCACCAATTGCCTTTCGGCCGCAAGTTGTTCGAGCGCCATCGACTCGAGAATAGTTTGATCGTCTACAAGGTAATCAAAAATTTCGGGTTCAAAAACCGCAAATCCGCCGTTGATCCAGCCCTCTCCTAAAATCGGCTTTTCTGTAAAGTTTTCAACAACGTCGCCATCCATATTGAGACCCCCAAATCGAGCTGGTGGTCTCACGGCAGTCACGGTAGCTATCCGGCCATAATTACGGTGGAACTGAAGCAATGCCGAAAGATCCACATTGCTTACTCCGTCACCATACGTAAGCATAAAAGTATCGTTTCCGATTTTTTCTCTCAGTCGCAGCAAGCGTCCGCCAGTCATAGTCGTCAGACCGGTATCGACTAGATTCACTCGCCAAGTTTCGCTCGTACGTTGCTGCCGCTCCACTGTATTTTTTAGAAAGTCTATGGTGAGCGATCCCGACAAGCTGTATTCATCCAAAAAGAAATTTTTTATGCTGTTCCCGAGATAGCCGAGCGAGATGTAAAAATCGCTGAAATGATACTGCGAATAGTGCTTCATGATGTGCCAAAGAATCGGCTGGCCACCAATTTCAATCATCGGTTTTGGGTGAACCTGGGTTTCCTCTTGCAATCGAGTACCCATGCCACCGGCAAGAATGACGACCTTCATTTGCTGTCCCTAGCTAAATACAGACCAGTCCTTTAGATAACCGAGTTTGAGCCGAACCGGCTGGCAGGAAAGCTAACAATTACGACGACCAACGGCAATGTTGATTTGCCCTGGAAGCACCGGCTAATGTCAATGCTAGCTGCCTTGAAAATGATCTGTTTTCCCTTAGCCGATCGGGGGTCGGCAAAAGGGAAGCGATCTGGCACTGCTATCGAAGCTAGTCTCTCGTTACTTCTTCTCAGCAAGCGCGGCCTTGATCTTACCCACAACTGCTGGGTCATCCGGTTTCGTGCGCGGATCGAAACGGGCGATCACTTCTCCATTGCGATCGAGCAGGAACTTCTCGAAATTCCAGCCAACCTCGCCCGAACCTTTAGGCTTGGTATTGAGCTTCTTGAGATGTCTGTAAAGAGGGGAAGCCTTCTCACCATTAACATCGACTTTTCCAAAAAGGTCGAAGGTGACGCCGTAATTGGCCGTGCAGAATTCACGAATGTCCTCCGAGCTACCCGGCTCCTGCGCGCCAAACTGATTGCAGGGAAAACCGAGAATTCTTAAACCATCCTTGGCATATTTCTCATGCAATGCCTGCAACTGCTTGTACTGAGGCGTAAGTCCACACTCACTGGCAACATTGACAATCAGCACCACATTCCCGTGATATTTGTCGAGTCCAATTTCCTCGCCGGCTAGTGTTTTCACCTTGAACTCCAGTGACTGAGGAGTCTCTTCTTGATCAACGGCCATGATATTTGTTGTCCTTAGCATTGAAACAGCGACCACAATAGCAATACCTGTTATTCGCCTCATACAATATCTCCTCAATATAAAATGTACATCCATTGGATGAGCACAATTTGATCCAGACGCGCCGTATTCAGAGGAATTCTAGATGGGTCGGGCAACGTGTCAAGCAGCCGATGAAGCGAAAGTACTACTTGGCATGAGCGAAAATAGTTCTGCATCGTCACCGCATGCCTGCTGGCATACACAACACCGAAAGAACTCTCGACAGTTTAGTCCGATTTAATGATTTCCTACTTCACCTCCTCAAGGCCCGCCTTGGAGAGAAGCCCGCTCACGTCGACGCCTTTTTCACGTACCTTCCTGGCAATGATCAGCGCCGCTTGGCTCGCCTCTTCCTTCAGCTCGGGAATCTGCGCAGCAGCGATGGCCAGTCTCAGGCCCTCGGGGCTCGGATGAATTTTGAGCACATCCAGCACAAGCTTCTGCTCGGCAGTTTGACGTGCGGTATCGAACGCCTTCCGGCACATTGCATCACGCTGTGCCTCCGGCATGGAAAACTTCCGCGCGAGACCAATGTACCCGCGGAGCGCACGGATCTGATACTTGGGCTGTGGAGCGGTCTCCGCCAGATCCAGAAGAATGGGCGCAGCATCGACGTTATTCCACTTGCCGAGCAACCGGCTGCCAGTATCTTGAAGCTCAGGCGCATGACTCTTTGCCGCCACCGCGAGCGTCTGCAATGCCTTGGCTCCTCCTACGTCCGAGATGATTTCCAACAACGTACTTTTGGTTTCCGCTGGTGACCGATCCAGGGCCATCGCAAGTTCAGACGCACATGTCTCGCGATCCGGCATGCGAATGCTCGCCGCCCGGAGTGCCTGCTGCGCCACTGGTGCATCGTCGGGATATTGGGGGCTCACGACCTGCGAAATCAGCACGGACAAGCGATCAAGTGAAACCGTTTCACCCAAAGCGGTCAACGCAGCGTTACGCACCACTTGATCAGAATGATCCAGTGCCTCAAGAAGAGCAGGTACAGCCTCAATGCGTCGGTGGCCGACCAACTCGATCAGCAGCGGGTACGATTCGGTTTTCGCTGTCGGAAGGAGTGCGACGATTTGTGCATCCACCTTCTCACCAGCAAGATCCGCCAACGCTCTCCTTGCCGTCCGGGATAGATCGGCATCGGCGTCGCCTGCGGCATCGAGCAACGCGAAAAGACACGAGGCATCACCCACACGGCCGAGTGTGGTGATCGCAGCTAAGCGAACTTGTTTCGGGCCTTGATCGGCGGCCTTTAGCACGGCGGGCAAAACGATCGTCTCGGGGCGATCCGCCATGGCCAGGACAATCAACGCAGCGCGATCGGGCGTTGCACGGTCCAACTCGGCTGCCAGTGCCTTATCAATCTCGTTGCCAGGAAACTCACGGGCGGTACCCAACGCAAGTTGAAAAAGTTTTTTGTCCGGCGACCCGAACAGTTCAACCAAGAGCGGGATGCCTGCTTGGCCGCGTGCGAGAATGGCTCCACGAGTCGCCTCAAGAATTCGCTGCTTGGGAAGCTCGGCGTTGCGGATTATGTCGTAGATTTCCACCGCTTCGGCCGAATTGCCCTCGGCGTGCATGCGTTCTGCACACAACACACACCCCTCGGCTACTGCGGAGCGGACGTTAAACGGTGTGCCAGCCAACGCTTTGCGAAGTGATTCGGTAGCGGCGGCATTGCCGATCCGCCCCAGAGCAACAGCTGCGGCGGACGCAACTTCCGGGTCCTTGTCTTGCAACCGGGTGGCCAGCAGAGGAACGGCATCGGCATCCCGGCGGACGCCGATCGAATTGATCGTACCGACCAGTAGGTTTCCCTCCAGTGAATCGGTCGCCTCTCGCAACGCATCGCCCGCTGCCTTTCCGGGAATCGCTTCGAGCGCAATCCGAGTCCACGAAGACAATTGCGGGTCGGGTAAAAGTTTTGCCAAATCGCCAACCGCCGCACTCGACCCATAGATCGCCAACTGTTTGCAGGCGATCGCTTTCTCGGAGGCCGGTGTGTCGGAGCGGAGGAGTGCGAGAAGTTGCTTTTCCTTATCAGAGGACCGGTTTTGATCCTCTGCTGCACTGGCCGATGCAGTGGCCAAAAGAACCAAAGCTGCAAGAGCAACAACAGATCGCATACACGGTCGAGCGGTAGGCATAGGATCGACTTTGAAAGTTAAGGGCGATTTGATTGGGATTTTGGTTCAAGCGTCGCGACGATTGAGGCGTTACATTCTCCACGGTTCGCGCAGCGCCTCGGATCGCAAACGATTGGCCTGCTGGTCGTTGATGAACTCGTGTTTGTCACAGTCGTACTTCACTTGGCGTCCCAAAGAGAGGGCGATATTCGCGGCGTGACATGCGATGTGGGCGTTGCAGGCTGCGTCGGCATTACCTTTCGGCACACTCCGCGTCTTTACACAGTCAAGAAAATCGCGGACGTGAAAAGTCGCCGGATAGCCTCCGATTTCGGCAACCGTTCTCCCGGCGAGCAGCGCTGGCGAACTCAATACGAGTTTGCCGCTGTCACCCGCTTCGACCCAGCCCGTTTCGCCTTCGAACCGCACCGGACACGAACCCAAAGGAATCCATCCGGTTTCGCGGAAAATCAACTCCGTGCCATTGTCATAACGTGCGACCAACTGTCCGTCTTTCGGCGCGTTGTACTCGACCGGAGGTGGACAATCTCCAACAGCCCATTGGCAGAGGTCGACACAATGCGAACCCCATTCGAGCACGCCACCACCAACGAGCCCGCCACCTTTCTCAAAATTAAAACCATCAAGCAACTTCGCATTGAAGGGCCGCCAGGCAGCGGGACCGAGGTACATGTCCCAGTCGACGACCTCTTTATTCGGCTCCGGTTCACCAGGCAACCAGCCACTCATCATCGCTTGCATGCCTGCTGGGTGGGCAAATACTTTTTTGAGCGTCCCAAGCTTCCCGGTACGAGCCAATTCGCAAGCAAATGCGAAGTGTGGCAGGTTCCGGCGTTGGGTGCCGGCCTGAAAGACGCGTCCCGTGCGTCGCATGGTTTCGGCCAGGATCAGGCTTTGCGAGATGTTCTTCGTGACTGGTTTCTCGCAATACATGTCCTTACCGGCTTTGGCGGCCGACATCGCGGCTGTCGCATGCCAGTTCGGTCCCGTTGCGATCAGCACCGCATCGATATCGCTACGGTCCAGAAGATCGCGAAAGTCGCGATAAGTATCGCAGTTCTGATTGCCATATTTTTTGTCTGCAATCTTCTTGACCGCGACACGACGGGATTCCTTGACATCGCAGACCGCCACGAACTGCACGTCCGGCTGCTCCATGAAGCAGCCGAGGTCATACGTCCCTCGGTTCCCGATACCGATGCCTCCGACCACAATCCGTTCGCTAGGAGCGACCGCACCGTCGAGGCCCAGGGCCGAACCGGGGATGACCGTCGGCGCCATCACTGCGGCACCAGTCGCCGAAAGAGCGGTCTTCAAAAACCGGCGCCGATGAAGTTGTGTTTTTTTCTTCGACATAGCTTTCTTCGACATAGCTGACCCCCTGGTCGTGTTGACCACACTGCCCGAGGCGATAAGGAAGTTTTCGGCAGGATTTAATAGCGAGGCCGTCGGGACTAAAACGGGCAATCACCGGACCGACAGTTCAATAATTTTATCACCAAATCACTCGAAGAACAATGATTCTTTCCCCCATTTCAAGGTGGCATGTGAGGTAACAGTTCCCGATCAAGCGTTAACGGAATACCGTAGAACAGACTCTCCGATGAATAATGAGCGCAAAATGAAAGCCTCGCCAAAACCGCTCGTTGCGGCATCATGCGAGGCTTTACTAAGCGAGGCCGACGGGACTCGAACCCGCAACCACCGGATCGACAGTCCGGTACTCTAACCAATTGAGCTACGGCCCCGAATTGTAAGGCTTTCGATTATAGTGACCACCGAATGACCTGCAAGGCCGGACATGGATCGCAGGCAGTCACGGTAATTTCACGCGTCTACTCTCCGGACACTTTCGATCCGGTGGGCGGCGTGGTGACGCCCCAATGCACTGCCCGGTTGCAGACCAGCCTCCCGGAAGATCCTCCATTGCGAGTGGTCACCGAAAGGAAACATGCAGAAAGAGACCCTAAAAAAACTAGCCAACCCGTCTGGCCCGCAGAGAGTCCAGGCCTAGCCAACATTAGAAATCCCGCTAAATAAACACTGATTTTTGTTTCTTAGATTGTTGTCCTTTTCCTCTCCAATACGGTATCCTATTGGGGTCAAGCTACTCATCATTTTGCCACGGAGGAACGGCCCATGCCTCTTTTCGAGATTGAGACAGATAATCACATCATCATTACCTGGGCGAACGACGAACAGTCTGCAACCAGCGTGGTACAGGAAGCATATCCAGATGAGGAAATCCGGCGACTGACAAAGCGTCCGAGGGACACCTGGGTGATTTCCAAAAGTGCTCTTGGGCTATCTGGAAATAAATCCGATCCTTGCAATACCGCACGGGATTGTCTGGCAAAAGCGGCCGGCGACAAGGTTCACGCCATTCGCCTCTACATGCACGAGACTGGTGCAGATCTGGAACGGTCTCGCAAAGTGATCGAATCAAACATGGTGATGGGCTGGTAATTGCTCCTACCAGAAGCCTGAACTAACCAACCTTCTGCATCCTCTTGATTCGCCATACCAAAACAAAAAGAGCAACGAGCTTCCCTGCTCGCTGCTCTTTTGAAAGAGGTACAGAACAAGTTCTGTACGGAACGCCTTCCCTGGCGTTCTTATTTTCAATTCAAACACCCCGCTATTGCTGTGCGCCGTAGCGACTGCCTACTGCCGCTGGTGGATTGTAGGGTGATTGAGGGACCGTGCGATTCACCGGAGGTGTACTCGCTGCCGTGCCGACTTCTGGGACGAAAGTGGAAGTGCTACCCGGTCGGAATGGGGCTGTCGAGCTAGCGCTCTTTTGAGGAACTGGGGGATTCAAATTGGTGACCGGCGCCACTGCGGGTGGATTGGTTATCGACGGGTAACTAGGTACCGCGTACCTTTGTCCTGTCGATGCTTGTGGGGGGCGAATGCCCGGTGACGGCGCGGCAACTCCCACGACAGGATACGCCGTTGCCGGCCGGGTCGCTGTAGTCGCCTGAATTGTAGTCGCCTGAACTGTAGTCGCCTGATACGTTGGCGCAGGGGACGTTGCCGGATAACGCGCCGCGGCGCTCGGTGTATCGTAACGGGTTCTATTAGCCGGAGCGGGCAACGAAGCGTAACGATCGCCTAAAGGTCTGTTTGCCGGACCGGTAACTGGATTCACGGGGCCTCCAAGTGCAGCGCCTGCAGGCTGGCGCAAATTTTCCGGTCGGACAGCAACTGCAGAAGTACTCGGGTATTGAGCCGCTGGACCGAGATTTGAATTCCCGCCATACGGTCCGATCTGCGTTGCTGGATTTTGTGCCGATTTCTGAGGCGACGATCCAACATTGCCGATCGCCGGTTTACTCTTCGCAATTTTCGTGGTTGTACTGGGATATGACGTACTGGGATATGAGGTGCTGGGATATGAGGTATCCGGCTCAGACTTCGGACTCAAATCCGCGACAGCGTAGGGATCCTTGGCAGGTGTACCTGGCGGCGTCTTGGCTAAGGACGACTTTGCACTAGAGAAAGATTTATCTTTACTATCCGACAATGCTTCAGGTGTAGTTTTCTGCGAGGGAAGTTTCACCCCATCATAAGGTGAACCCGCAAGTGCGGAATTTGGAGCTGGCGTCTCCTTTTGGCTACTACTCCACCAATCCCATCGTGACATACCCCCCCCACTCTGACATCCACCTAAGCCAACAATAATCAGCACCATCCCAATGGCTTGTGGTTTAAAGCATCGCATGTTCTTAGATCCCTTATAAGATGATTCAATAGGGTCGGATCCCCAACCTTCATCGGTCGCCTGTTTCTAAAAGTATTGCGTAAAAATCTGCGATACTTTTCCGGTCAGCATGATGGGAAGAAACCGGCGAGTCTGGGCTGCGGATTATAGGTTGCGCTCGAAATAGGTCAACGCCAAAACGCCTTTTGCTTCCAGTCAATCCGCAATCCAGATGAAGGCAATGACAGCAGCAACAAACCTTCGGATACCAATCTTGGCAATGACAGCAGCGCTCGCAATAAATATAAATAAAGGCCAACTCCCCTCTCAGAGAGCCGGCCCATATAAATGTTACAAAGCCGCAACAGAATACTCAGATAGATCAGCCAATCACAGACTGATAACGTTGGGCGACAGCATTCCAGTCGATCACATCAAAAAATGCCGTGATATAATCGGGCCGACGATTTTGATATTTTAAGTAATAGGCGTGCTCCCAGACATCCAAACCTAGAATGGGTGTCCCCGAACATGTCACCAGACTCGTCATCCGCGGATTGTCTTGATTGGGTGTGGAGCAAACACACAATTTGCCGCCAGCATCAACACATAACCATGCCCAGCCACTGCCAAAACGAGTTGCGGCAGCCTGAGAAAATGACTCCCTAAACGCATCAAACCCCCCAAGATCACTTTCGATTGCTTCCGAGAGCGGACCGGTCGGTAGCCCCCCACCATCAGGACTCATAATCGTCCAAAAAAGGGAATGATTTGCATGACCACCACCATTATTCCGCACTGCACCGCGAATATTCTCGGGAACGCTATCAATGTTTCCGACCAATTCTTCAATACTTGTATTTTCAAAATCCGTCCCTTCAAGTGCTGCGTTGACTTTCTGGATGTAGGCATTGTGATGTTTGCTGTGATGGATCTCCATCGTACGTGCATCGATATGCGGCTCCAGGGCGTCATAGGCGTAGGGAAGCTCAGGCAGTGTATAGGCCACTTTGAATCCTCCTATTATTTATGGTATCTTTTTATCCTTTTTAAAGCACATCGGCTGAATCGCGCCAACTAGAGACGCAAGATATCGAATATACGAGACGCTGCCAAGCGGTCTCAATCCGACTGCACCTGCCTTGCGAAACATCGTCCTTCTTCAAGCGCCTCGGCAAGTTTTTCTGGCAGCCGACCACCTGCTTGAGCCATATTTGCTTTGCCACCTCCACCGCCGCCGAGAATCTTTGCCACGCAACCGACCCAGTTTCCTGCGTGCATTCCCCCCTCAACGAGTTCATCACTGAGACCAGCAACCACAACGACCTTTTCACTGCTCTGTTTACCTGCCAGCAAAACAGCAATCGGGCTAGACGTTTTCCTCAATTGATCGATCAGGTTCCGCATGCTTGTCGGGTTGCCGCCTGGAATCTCAGCAACCACGAGTTTCATTCCGCCTATTTCTTCTGCATGCGATAGCAATGCGTCCGCAGAGGTTGTCTCGACATCCGCAATCCCTCGAATCTGCTTTTCCAACTCTGCCGATTCGGCAACCAGAGCTTCCACACGTTCTCCCACGTCATCGGTGGCGACCTTGAGCGCACTGGCGGCAGCATGGAGCAACTGGGGTACAGGGCAATCGGCAGCGGGCAGGTCCCTCAGGACCATTTTTGTTCTTTTCACATCGTGTCGGTCCAGTTGTTTTTTTAACTCACGAACATGCCGGGATAATTCTGCCACTGCGGAAGGGACTTGACCTAGCGCAACGCCAAGCAGCTTGGCAACTTGAGAAATAATCGCCTCTGCGGCCTCGCGGTGCTGTTTCCCTCTAGCACCCGTTAGTGCCGTAATGCGGCGCGTACCGGCCGCAACACTCTCTTCGGAGATGATTTCGAATACTCCTACCTCAGACGTCGCATTGAGATGTGTGCCACCGCAAAGTTCCCTGGAAAATTCTCCCATCGTGATCATCCGCACCGGATCCGGATACTTCTCCCCGAAAAGCATCATTGCTCCCTCTCGCCGCGCTTCGGTGAGCGGCAAAGTACGATACGTGATCGGTGCCGCATCGGCTATCCGTGCCGCCACGTGAGAGTCGATCAACTCCAACTGTTCGGCCGACACCGCGTGCGGATTGGAAAAATCAAACCGCAACCAATCTTCGTCGACCTTGGAACCCTGTTGCTGTGCGTGGCTTCCTAAATGCTGCTGCAAAGCATGATGTAGCAAGTGGGTTGCCGAATGCGCCCGTCGAATGCCCTCTCGCCTACGTGCATCAACGCGGGCAACCACGCGAATCCCGGCCGTCATTTCACCCTCTGCGAGATGGCCGTAGTGGACCAGTATATTCCCCTCTTTCTGCGTGTCTTTGACAATAAACCGAAAACCTTCACCGAGAATTTCTCCCTCGTCCCCAACCTGCCCACCACTCTCACCATAGAAAGGAGTGCGATCCAGAATCACACTAACAGATGCTTCATGCCCCGTCTCTTTCAGATGATCACAAAGCTGATGTTGCGCAATAATAAATTTTAGATCTGCTTCGATCTCGAGAGTCTCATAACCTACAAACTCGACCTCGTGCAAAACCTTTTTGACCGCGTCGATAGGACCGTGGAACCCCATGACGGCATGAGAAACCTTACCCGAGACCTCACCATGTTCTTGCATCGCTCGATCGTAGCCTTCCCAATCAAAGGCCAGATTGTTCTCTGCGGCCATGGACTCAAACATTTCCACCGGCACACCGTATGTCTGATAGAGTTCCGCTGCTTCAGCCCCATCCACCGTCAAGCGTCCGGACCTCTCCATTTCCTGAAAAATCCTCTCGATGTGCGCCAAGCCGCCATCAATTGTTTCGAAGAAATTAGCTTCCTCGCTTTGAATCACCGCCGCCACGCGGGCTTCGGTTCCAATAATTTCTGGATAGGCCGTTTCCATCGGATCGAAAACTGTCGGTACCAACTGATACAGGAATGGCTCCCGAAGCCCCATTTGATGTCCGTCAAGCACCGCGCGGCGGAGCAGCCGCCGAATGACATATTTCTCTTTTTGGGCTCCTGGATAAACATTTTCGTGAATGGCCATCGAACATGCGCGGATGTGATCCGTAATCCTCCGGAGCCTGCGACCATCCTCCGATTCATACTGGTAGGGCCTGCCGCAGACTTCTGCGGCGGCCTCCACAAGCGGCAATAATGTGTCGATATGAAAATTGGTTTCCACTCCCTGCAACGTTGCTGCAGTTCGCTCGAGTCCCATTCCGGTGTCGATGTTCTGGCTTGGCAGCGGCCGCAGATTGTCGGGAGGATCTCCAACCCGCTGAAACTGCGTGAAGACCAAATTCCATATTTCGACCGATCCGCTCCTGTCATCGTGGTAGAAGATTTCGCTACAAGGGCCGCACACACCGTCTGGCCCTTGGCTCGGCGCGCTGGCAGGCCAGAAATTTTCATCCTCGTCGAGCCACTCAATCCGATCCTCTGCAAGGCCGATATCATCTCGCCAAATCGCAGCTGCCTCTTGATCTTCCTTATAGACACTAACGCTCAGTCTCGCGGGATCGATTCCGAGCCATTTTTTTTCTGTCAAGAACTCCCAAGCCCAGCAGATTGCCTCCCGTTTAAAGTAATCGCCAAAACTGAAGTTTCCGAGCATCTCAAAAAACGTATGGTGGTAAGCGGTACGGCCGACGTTCTCAATATCTCCCGTACGAAGGCACTTCTGGCAGGTGGTCGCGCGGCTAAAGTCCAGCTTGACCTTGCCAAGGAAATGATCCTTAAACTGATTCATGCCTGCAGGCGTGAACAGCACTGACGGATCCCAGGTCGGCACCAGTACGTCACTCACCTGACGACTGTGCCCTTTGGAGGCGAAGAAATCGAGATATTTTTCACGCAACTCGTCCGTCTTCATAACCAATCCGTAATCACCCGTAAGGGTAAGGCCTGTCGCTACTTCGTCGAGGCAGGGCAGGGTGGGAAAAAGGCTAATAATACCCCGTCAAACTGCGAGCGACCAGAGTGAGCAAATCCTAATGGGACGCAAAAGCGGCCTATTTGCCAGAGAATAGGCCCTATGGCAGGACCACAAATTCAGTATCAACGCCGATAGTGTTTCGGATCCCAAGACGAACTTCACCCTTCTTTCCTGCGACAGCCTGGGCAAACTCCGCAGGTGTACTTACAGGAATCTGGCCAACCCGATGGATCTGCATTCCGAGTTTCAATCCGGCATCAGCGACGGGGCTATTTGACGCAACCTCACTAACAAGGACACACCCCGAGGGTATTTGCGTGGCAAAGAGCAATGAACGCATTGCAGCAGGATATTCGATCCGCAATCCCCGCCAGGCAGCAGGTCGATTCGTAACCACTTTGTCGCCAACAACACGATTTTTCGTAAGGGTAACGGGCAAGATAAGCTCACGTCCCCCGCGGAGGACTGCCAATTCGATTTGAGCCCCTGCAGTTTGCCGACTGATGGCAAGCATTAAATCGGAAAGCGTACCAATCTCCTCTCCCTCAATACGAGTGACCACGTCGCCAAAACCCAACACTCCATGTGCGGGTGTTCCCTGGATAACACGGCCAACCCGGATACCGCGCTGGCCCGCTCGACGTTCATGTTCGCGGAGTTCTTCAGGACCTATCCCCAAAAAACCATATTCCACTTCTCGGCCTTGGGACAACAGCTTAAGAGCGCGCTTGAAGAATGGATCGACCGCAATGGAATATCCGGCTGATTGTTCGTATCCAGAAAGTGCTGCCAGGGATGTATTGAGGCCGATCATTTCCCCCTGCAAATTTAATAGCGGGCCACCACTGGTTCCTAGATTGAGCTTAGCATCGGTTTGGATCAATGTTCCGAGATGATGGATGGTCGGCTTTGCCTGCGGTGCCGGTTTGTCAACGTGAGGCGGCAACCGGCGATGCACATTGGAGACGATTCCCCATCCTGCACTCACGTTGCCGTCGCGAGCAATGGCATAAGGATTGCCTAACGTAATAACAATCTGGCCTTTGCGAACTTTTGTGGCATCGGCGAGAACAATCGGCTGCAGCTTCAGTTCCCCAGCCCTGGAACGCATCAATTCCAGGACCGCCAGATCGCTATAGGGATCGGCAGCCCTCACCGCCACTTCCTCCCAAACGGGACGGCCGGCCAGGCGAATAAAAATTCGCATTTCGTCCGGCTTGCCCCGAAGGACATGTTGATTTGTCAGAATCAGCCCCGCCCGATCGACAACCACTCCGGTCGCAAAGGAATCGGGAATGGCTTCGAGGGCTGGCACACTGTTTTTATTGTTGACCCGGAATCCTTGCCTTCCCAACGCAGCATTGCTGTCGGCCATACCGCCAGCACGAAAAATGGCGATCGCTACGACCGACTTTTCACCTCGGGCAATAGCGCTAATGAGCACTTTTTCCATTGCGCTGGCCGTCGCTACTGCTGATGGATTCTCCGCATACGCAGCAGACCCGAGTACAGCGAGAAAAAATATCGCGAGAAAAAGTACCGTGCGAAAAAACGCAGCACCGGCACCGAACTGGAAAAACCGATGGAATAAGGGAGTCGCACTCATCAATAACCGCATCCGAATTTCACTAACCAACCCAGCGGGCAGCAGAATTAGAAACGGACTGAGCGGAGGCCCCGACATCTCTCTTCCAATCGGAATATTACGATTGCCAGGCCCTGCGTAAAAGCATGCCTACCAAGGCCATCACTCAGCGCCATACCACTCAGCGTCATCACTCAGCGTCATCACTCAGCGTCATATCGTAGGCGCCACTTCTTCTTCAACTTGCTCCGGAGAAGGGCTCACGAGCATATCGTGGTCCCCACGGGCAACCAAAGTTTCCTCACGTATCTTTTGGGTAATCTCGGGGTTTTCCTTCAGAAACATCTTCGCCTTTTCCCGACCCTGTCCCAATTGTATGTCTCCATAACGGAACCAGGCGCCGCTTCGTACAACGATTTTGGCATCCAGGGCCATATCAATAATATCCCCTTCGTAACTTATGCCATCGCTATGCATCATATCGAATTCGGCCAGACGGAAGGGAGGGGCTACTTTATTTTTCACAATCTTGCCACGCACCCGCTGTCCCACAACATCCTCCCCATCCTTGATCTGCCCGATTTTTCGCACATCAATACGGCAGGATGAGTAAAACTTGAGTGCCCGACCACCCGGTGTTGTTTCCGGACTGCCGAACATGACGCCAATCTTCTCACGAATCTGATTGATGAAGATCACGCTGGTTTTACTCTTCGCGATCGCTCCGGTCAGTTTCCGCATCGCCTGACTCATCAACCTCGCCTGCAGGCCCACATGGGAATCTCCAATCTCACCTTCCAATTCCCTCTGTGGAATCAGAGCTGCCACGGAATCGATGACAATCACATCGACTGCATTAGACTGCACAAGCATTTCACAAATGTTCATTGCCTGCTCGCCATGGTTGGGCTGGGAAACTAAAAGCGTATCCAACTCAACCCCTAGCTTCTTTGCCCAACTAGGATCTAAGGCGTGTTCTGCATCTATAAACGCGGCAATACCTCCTGTAGCCTGTGCCTCGGCGATCACATGCAGCGCAAGGGTCGTCTTGCCACTCGATTCGGGACCAAACATCTCGATGATACGGCCACGGGGAATACCTTGGCCGCCAAGGGCCAAATCGAGTGAAAGGCAACCAGTTGAAATACCCTGGATACGACGCTGTCCGGCAGCAGCACCAAGTGGCATGATGGCGCCCTCGCCAAATTCCTTCTCAATCTGCTGGAGGGTATTTTTGAGTTGTGGATTTTTTTTGAGCAACACATCCCCCGCAGAGGTGTTCCCCGCAGAGGTGCTCTCAGAGACCTGCTGCTTTGTCGTCGCCGACTTGCCCTTGGATTTTTTGGCCATGCGGTTGTTCGGTGGGGAGGGGCGATCTGTTTTTGACGGCTTCCGTGTCGATGTAATCATTGTTTTATCCTCTATTTATCGTAAAGAAACTTTAACCCCGCAAGTCGAGGCTAACAGGTATGGCATGTCCCATTTGAGGCAACCGAAATAGCATAAACGTTTGTACAGTGACTATATCGGTGTTCAGTAATCCTGGCAAGAGACAAATTCCGTATTGGGGAGTCTCTTTTCCGAGAGACTCCATGACGTTTTTACGCAGGCGTAGGCCGGATGGCCAAAAAAATGGCCCGGACACTAAAAAAGAGGCCCTTTTCACCCTTTTCTGGCGAGAAACCGACAAAAAAGGCCGCTTTTTAACTTCGTAACGGAATGTGGCAAAGTTGCTGGTAGAGTGGACCGGACCGCCGCAGACGGCTGGCAAAAACGACCAACTCTCGAACCTGCATCCGACCGGCAAGAAAATCGACCTGCCCGGCGAGGGCCTCGGCCAACGGAGCGACCCCCTCGCCGCTGCGACGGACGCGGCCGATGGTCAGATGTGGCTGAAAACGCCTCCGCTCGCGACGAAATCCCAATTCCGCCAGCGACTCTTCGATGTGGCGGTGCAGGCAGACAAACGCCTCCTCTCCCTGCTGAACACCGAGCCAGAGGGTCCGCGGGCGATCGGCATTTGGAAATGCGCCCGCACCACAGGCGAGGATGTCAAACGCCCCAACGCAGGAAACTCCGGAGACGATCCGCTCGCAAATGTGAGGAATCTCGTTACTCTCCACTTCCCCCAAAAATTTAACGGTCCAGTGCATCTGCTCTGCTGTGACCCACTTCACATTTACCCGCGTTTGGGCCAGGTGCGCTACGAGCATTGCCGCTTTCGTTTTGATAGACGCCGTGGCTTCTACGGCAATGAACGTGCGGATTTTTGCCATCGTTCGCAGTCTTTTCTCTCAGGACTGCGTTGATGTTTTTTGTCCGAGTTTCGCCCAGCGATCCCGCAATGTGACCGTGCGATTAAAAACGAGTCGGTCCTGCGTGGAATCTGAATCAACACAGAAATAACCGTTGCGCTCAAACTGGTAGCGCATGCCAGATGCAGCGCCGGTGAGACTCGGCTCTACCAACGCCTCAGCGGCAACCTGCAGCGACTGGGGATTCAAATTGCTTCGCCAATCTTCACCTTCAGCAACATCATAGGGATCTGGGGTGGCAAAAAGATGGTCGTAGAGGCGTACCTCCACAGGCAAGGCATGGGCTGCCGAGACCCAGTGCATGGTACCTTTGACTTTACGTCCGTCTGGTGCTGATCCTCCCTTTGTCGCCGGGTCGTAGGTACACCGCAGTTCCACAATCTCACCCGTTGTGTCATCCCGCAGGACATCATTACATGTAATGAAATACGCATATCGCAGGCGAACCTCGCGGCCCGGGGCAAGGCGGAAAAACTTTTTGGGCGGATCCTCGAGAAAATCTGCCCGTTCGATATAGAGGACACGGGAAAATGGAACCTCACGTTTTCCGGCCGCGGGATCTTCCGGATTATTGATTGCCTCAAGATTTTCGGTTTGGTCTTCCGGATAATTTTCGATCACCACCCGCAGAGGATCGAGAACCGCCATCACCCGCGGAGCACAACGATTTAAATGTTCGCGAACTGCATTTTCCAACTGCACAATATCGATGGTCCCGTTAAACTTGGCGACCCCGATCCGGTCGCAAAAGCTCCGGATCGATTCCGGCGTATACCCCCGACGTCGCAATCCACAAAGTGTCGGCATCCGGGGATCATCCCAGCCGGAGACATGTTTCTCCTGCACCAGTTCCAACAACCGCCGTTTACTCATCATCATGTACGTTAGATTAAGACGGGCAAACTCGATCTGACGGGGATGATACACTTCGAGTTTATCGAGATACCAATCGTAGAGAGGCCGGTGATCTTCGAATTCGAGCGTACAGATCGAATGGGTGACCCCTTCAATCGAATCACTTTGCCCATGCGTAAAGTCGTACATCGGATAAATGCACCACGCATCGCCTGTCCGATGGTGCGTAGCTCGCAAAATGCGATACATTACCGGATCTCGAAGATTTACATTCGCCGCAGCCATATCGATCCGCGCCCGTAACGTGCGACTTCCGTCCGGAAATTCGCCAGCACGCATCCGCTTAAAAAGATCCAGATTTTCTTCCACGGAACGGTCACGAAAAGGACTATTGCGCCCGGGATCTCGCAGCGTACCACGGAACTCACGGATCTGGTCCGCCTCGAGATCACAAACATACGCATCGCCGCTGCGAATGAGCTGGATCGCCCAGGCATAGAGCTGCTCAAAGTAGTCCGATGCGTAGCAAGCGGTCGGCCCCCAATCCAAGCCGAGCCATTTCACGTCTTCCTCGATGGCCCGTACATATTCCTCTTCTTCTTTGGTGGGGTTCGTATCGTCAAATCGAAGTTTGCATATACCACCTTCATGCTCCGCCGCGATCCCGAAATTGAGACAAATACTTTTTGCATGGCCGATATGCAGGTAACCATTCGGTTCCGGTGGAAAGCGCGTTTGCACGCGGCCTTCAAATGTATCAGCCGACAAATCACCCGCAATAATTTGCTCGACAAAATTCAGCCCGCGACCCGTATCTTGCGAGGAAGAAGAAGTTGTATCATCTGGTTGCTTGGCTGCCGACATGATCCGAATCCTGGTACACCCATGTAAAGAAAAGACGTCGCCCCACGTGCCAAATCTTAACACGCTTCGTGACGAACCCCTAATCCCCCTCTGATTCCCCCCGGGCGTGTTGTTCGGCTGCTCTGTCTAACGCGAGATCGATCCGTCGCAGCGTTGCCTCTCGACCCAGCAGCCCAAGGGACTCGAACATCCCGAGGCCCACCGATTTCCCGGTGACTGCAACCCGCAGGGCATGGATGATCTCGCCGATTTTAATATCTTGCTCCGAAATAAAATCCTTCAACGCCTCTTCACATGTGGCCGCATCAAAGGGATCCACCGTCGCAAGCCGCTCGGCGAAACGACCGAGCAGTTCAGAAGCTCCAGCCTTGCAGATACGTTTTTTGAAAGCCTTCTCGTCATAGACGAGTGCCTCATCCGGGAGAAAAAAGTCCGTAAATTCTAAAACATCGCCTGCCACCTTGATGCGATCACCCGCCGCCTCAATGAGCTGACTGAGTCGCGACGCATCGGCACACGATGGGGGCTGCTCCAGAAGGTTCGCCTTTTGCAGATAAGGGACCGTAAGTGCGACCTTTTGCTCGGTGTCAAGTTGCCGCATCCATTTTTCCTGGAAGGCGAGCAACTTGGCCGGATCAAAACTCGCCGGTGCTTTGTTGACGCGATCGAGCGAGAAGAGATCGATCATCTGCTGCTGTGAAAACATTTCCGTCTCATCATCGAGCGACCAGCCGAGCAACAGAAGATAATTCAACAGCGCCTGTGGCAAAAATCCGATTTGGCGGTAAAAATCGACAAGCACCGGATTAAAACATTCGACATCTGCGGTCAGGCCGATGCGGCCGACAATCGCCTCTCCTTTTTGATACAACTTAGCAAAATCAGGATTTTTTAAATATTTCTGCAGTTTGCGTTTACTGAGTTTGCTTTTGCTGCCCGGCTCTGCCACATAGGGTAAATGTGCAAACTCGGGGCGATCGTAGCTGAGTGCATCACAGATAAAAATCTGTCGGGGCGTATTGGAGAGATGCTCCTCGGCGCGGATGACATGGGTGATCTTGAAATCATCGTCGTCCACGACAGTCGCCAGATGATAGAGACATGTCCCATTGGCCCGCTGGATGACGTGATCCTGTTCTGCGGCCCAGTCAAACTCGACCTTACCACGAATCAGATCCTGTAAGACCAACGTACCCTCATGCGGCATCTTGAGCCGCACAACCCCTTCGCGGCCCTGCGTCTGAAATTTGGTGCGGTCCGTTTCCGATTCTGCCATCCAGCGACGAGAATATCGAAAGGATCGCCCGGCAGCACGTGCAGCTTCACGCTCCGCCTGGATTTCCTCCGGGCTGGCATAATCGTGGTAGGCAGCACCGTTGGCAATTAATTTGTCGACAGCCGCCTGATAAAACTCTGCCCGTTGGGATTGAAAATAAGGTCCGGGGCGAGACGCACTTTGGGGACCCTCATCCCAGTCGATTCCGAGCCAGCGAAAACCCTCAAGAATAGGCGCGAGTGCCTCCTGCAGATTGCGATCTTGGTCGGTGTCGTCGATCCGGAGGATGAACTCCCCCCCGCAGGATCGCGCATAGAGCCAGTTGAAAAGTGCCGTACGGACACCACCAATATGCAAAAAACCTGTCGGGCTCGGCGCGAAACGAGTACGGACCATATTGGATCGTTGGGGACGACTGGCAAGGTAAGCGCCTAGTTATCGGCCATTTCGAGGGTTCGGGGAAGGGGACCATGGTCCCCGCGGTGTGGGGCCTCTCTCTCAGGCGGCATGACGCTCCCTGGCTTTTTGTTTTCGCAGGCGCTTCCTTTCGGATTTTGACAGTTTGTGCTGCTTCCGGCGCGACGATTCGGCTTCTTTTTCCTCATCGATATCACTTTGTGCCATACGCTCGGACCGAGTCTTTCGCCGAATCTTTGATCGTTTCGTTTGGTTCTTCAACTCTTCGTCTTCAAATTCTGTTTCGCATACCACCTCCGCTGCACGCTCAGGTGTGGTGGGCTCTAAATCGGTGAGACCCTGCGGAGGTGCACTCTTCTTTGTAGCATCGCCGTTGACCCCTCGACGTTTACCGGTTGCTTTTTTGCTTTGTCGGGTTTTTTCACGAATCTGTAACAAACCCTCGATATCGAGTAGCACATGGTGGGCATACCACAACAAACCACTAAAGAGGATGGCCACCATTCCCAACTGACAGCCCCCGACAGCCATGACAATCGTCGAATCTGGCAAACCAGCATGCACGCCAATCGCAGAGGCAACTAGCAAGCAATACATGACCATCGCAGTCCAGAGTGCAATCGATGCCATTTTGCATCCACGCACTTCCAGGAGCAATCGGATTGCCAGAATGGAATAACAGAGGCCGGTGGGGATGAGCCAGAAAAGAAGTGTGCCTGCAGGCAAGCTCCACCCGGTCATGGTTGCCAAACCTTGGGCTACTGCGTTCTGCCAGGAAGTCGCAATCGCAGCACTCGACAATACTGCCCCCATAGAAATCCACAACCAAACACGATACCGGGTGTGGTAATCACTCTTTCGCCAGCGTCGTAATGAAAAGATGACTAAAGAGAGGGTGGCCACTGCCAAAAGCCCGAGTGAGGTGATCCATACTGCCAAACTTGTGGGTTGTGCGAGGTCAAAGATTTCCAGACCAGTACCCGGGCGCAACTGCTGCCAATGATGCAAACCAAGCAGTCCCGCCACACCAAGCATCAATGTAAAAAAAAGGAGTGGGTGGATCCATCCTCTCTGGGGTACCAAATCGCTAATGCGGATCTGTTTCTCGATGGTGGCTTCTTCGTAACGGGGCCGTGTACCCAACTCTTTGCGTGCCTTAGACAACCTTTGCCCCCCAACCCCTTCATGGCTCGTATCATCAACGAGCATGCGGCGGCGACGTTCATCACTTTGTCCTCGTCGATGCAACATGGGGACACCACAGAGCTGGGGAAATGGACGCTGCGCGTGGCCCGCACGAGTTGAGAAAAGCAAACTTTAGCGGGAGGGCAAACAGTAACGATTACGAAAAATGCCCTGCCACACCTGCTCTTTGCAAACCATCGCTTCAATGCGATTCGGCATTTTTGATATTCTGCCTCCAGCTTGCGTCCCCACTTACATCTAAAACCGACCAAAACAGCTTTAATAGGACGGATTGGGAGGAATACGTTCAGTGGGCGGCCACTACCGAATTGTGCAGTGTTCCAATCTGATCGATTTCGACTTCGACGTGATCACCGGGGCCAAGGAAAACAGGTGGATGTTGCGCAACTCCAACACCGGAGGGAGTTCCGGTAAAGAGCAAATCTCCAGGATGCAGCGTGCAAACCTGAGAAATATAAGCAATGAGATAATCGATGGGAAAGATAAGCTGTTGCGTATTGGAACTCTGCATCGTGATTCCGTTAAGGCGGGACTCAATGCGAAGATTGTCCGGTTCCAACAGTTCATCGGCCGTGACAAGGTGCGGGCCAAGCGGACAAAAAGTGTCAAACGACTTACCGAGCAACCACTGGCCCCCAGGTTTGTCTTTTTGCCAATCCCGCGCTGAGATATCGTTTCCGCAGCAATATCCGGCAACGTATTGCATCGCAGAGGACTGAGGAATATCTCGTCCTGAGCGGCCAATCACCACGACCAACTCTCCTTCATAATCAACCCGCTCGCTACAAGCAGGCAACACGACATTGGTATCGTGACCGGTGATTGTCGTGGGCAGTTTGTTAAAAATGACTGGATCTTTAGGGATTTCTTGTCCCGTTTCCAGGGCATGATCTGCGTAGTTGAGTCCTACACAAAGTATTTTTGATGGCTGAGCAACGGGTGGCAAAACGACTGAGGGCGGTTCCCGAAGCGGTGCAGCCCGTACCAGTGCCGCCGCCGCCTGCTCCAAGGCCGCATTTCCGAGTGTGAGAATTTCCTCGACGGTCCGGGGAAGACTCGTATCGGCGAGACAAAGATCGCACCACACATCCTCCTTCAACGCAGCAACCGAAGGACCCGCTGGGGCAAGGTAACGCAGCAATCGCATAAAATCCTCTTTTAAGCTTCGGTTTCAAGAATACCGCTTCAAACAAAGCGGCATGCGCTAAAGACAAACGACCGGGTCGTTACCGATGCCACCGCCATAACCGGTTCAACCTGCACCCGGACCACCGCCCATCACGGAGCAAATTGAAATGTGCAGTTGCCTGCCACCTTCGGGCATCCTAGTTTTTAAGACCGCCCTCGAAAAGGGTCAAACGACCGAACAATCCTGCAATTGCTACCAAGAAAAAGACCCCTATGACATCTGATCTCGCCACCCTGTTTGAGTCTCGGGGAAACGACTCTTTTCCCCCCATTGTTCAATCGCTCGCACCGTGCGGAAAAGAGCCTTCTGCTAATCTTGCTCGCAGTGAGTTCTCCGAGGTGAAAAAGGATCTTGCACCTCTTTTCCTGGAAAGTCTTATCGCTAGCATGCGTGATGGCGTTGTGTCGATCGACGACCAATTTAAAATCCGGATGTGGAATCAGGGAGCTGGGCGACTCACTGGCAAAGCGGGGCGGGTAATCTTAAACCAGACGTGGAACCCCGGGCTGATCGGGCTCTGCGATGAGTCGGGGATTCCGATTTCCAATGAACATTGTCCGGTACGGCACGCGATTGGGAAGTCGGTGCAGTCGATCCGCCGTTTATGGATCAACAAACCCGCAGGTGGCACTGTTTCTATCGATCTGCACATCGTACCGATCATTGACTCTTTCGGTAACACTGTGGGTGCCAATCTCCTGTTGCGCGATATCTCAAGCGAAACATCGCTTGAAAGACGGGTACAAAAACTTTATGAACGTGCTACCACTGATCAATTGACCCAGATTTGCAATCGTGCCCAATTCGATCGGGCAAACAAGAACTTCATCGACATGCATCTCCTCCGAGATACCGCCTGCAGTTTGATTATTTGCGACATCGACCAATTCAAACAAGTCAACGATACGTTCGGGCACCTTACTGGAGATGATGTCTTGCGGTTATTTGCAAAATTGCTCTCGGAGAATTGCCGGCGTACAGACCTTGTCGCCCGTTATGGCGGCGAAGAGTTCGTGATACTCTGCGGTGATTGCAACCTGAGTGTTGCCGCCTCTCGGGCGGAGTCTATCCGCCATCAACTGGAACAGCTGCAGTTGCCGATGCTCCACGGCAAACAACTCACAGCCAGCTTTGGTGTGGCAGAGCACCACTCGAACGAACCTGCTGGAGCCATGCTGCACCGAGCCGACAGGGCGCTCCTGTCGGCTAAGAAATCGGGCCGTAACCGGGTCGTTCTGATGGGAACCGGTTGAGGAGACAAAAGACAACCATTTGGCAGTGCGAGCGGAAAACACGTTTGATAGTCACCTGCAGCGTGCCGCGCCGAATCGCACAACGAAACCGAATGCGTCTCGCTTCTCAGGTCCACACAACTTCTAGGCAGTTTTCAATGCGTTCGACACCTTCTAGAGCGCGGACCACTTCCTGAGCCATCTGCTTTTGGAAATAGGTACCAACGGTACCAATAAGCATCACATGCCCTTCATTTTCCCGCACATCCAATCGATAGTGTTTGGACAGGTGGGGATTCCCCTGGAGCGCACGGACCGTTTGTTCCTTCAAGGGACTTACGCTAAAGACAGCAGAGTGAGGTTTTGGCATCATGGATTTGACAAACAAACGGGCAAAGGTCGAACGTTCTGAGTCCGGGGGGTGCGATCAATCCATGACCCAACAGACTTCCATCCGTTGGCTTCCCTGCCTTATCTTTTCCATCGAATCGATACGCTTCTTCTCTCAATCCATTTTGCCGGGAAAGATAAAAAGAGTTCCTCCACTCGTCGGTTTTACCGGCAGTATCGCATATGATGATTTTGGCGGTTCGCCCCAGACTCGACCCAGTTTTAGGCCCCACAGATGCACGCACGTTCCAAAAATCCTCTTCCGGAAAATCCAATGCGACAGATCGCATGGATCCTCCCCGCAACGGGTCATATTGGAACATACATACGCCCCGTCCCCGCCGCTGCCATTTCGTTTCTTGATGAAGTCCTCAAAGGACGCACCACCGCTTCGCCCGGAAAAAAATCAGGATAACAGGCTACCGATTCGTCGATTCGCGCACTTGTTTGACGGATCCGATAGTAGCTGTTAGCTTCGTATTATCTGGAACGGATTGGAATTCGATTTAGACCCTACTGCCAGTCGATCCCAGCGATCGCAGCAAACCATCGAACCACCTGGAAACCTCATGGCGGCGAGCATGCTCCGAAACCTTCCCTCAGTCTCAGAACTTTTGGAAACCCGACCCCTCAAACCGCTGGTTGAGCGAGTCAGCCACAATGTGGTCGTCGATGGCGTACGTTCGTTCCTGGACGATCTTCGTGACGACATTCGTAAATCGACAGGGGAGGGGAGTCTCCCAGACGCCACCGAGCTCGCCGAACGCATTGCGCGGCGCATTCTGCAGGGCGAACAATCCCCACTTAAGCCCGTAATCAATGCTACTGGAATCTTATTGCATACCGGCCTCGGGCGAGCGCCGCTGGCAGAAGTGGCCATCGATGAAATGACAGCAATCGCAAGAGATTATGCCAGTGTGGAGCTCGACCTGACCACTGGAAAGCGTTCGCGGCGGATCGAGGCCGTGGAAAACCTGCTCTGTGAATTGACGGGAGCCGAAGCAGCTGCAGTCGTCAACAACAATGCGGGGGCAACCATGCTTACCCTTGCAGCGGTGGCCGGTGGCCGAGAGGTTATCGTTTCACGTGGCCAACTGATTGAAATTGGTGGGAGCTACCGCCTGCCCACAATCATGGAGGCGAGCGGAGCACATCTGCGGGAAGTTGGAACCACGAATAAAACACATCTAGCTGATTATGAGGAGGCCATCGGAGAAAATACGGCTGCGTTGATGCGGGTCCACACAAGCAACTATGTCGTCGAAGGATTTACCTCGTCTGTTTCGCTCGAAGAACTTCTGAAACTCTCCAACAAGCACCAGCTACCTGTCATTGATGATATCGGGTCGGGAGCCCTCATCGATCTGGCCTCGTATGGAATTAAGGACGAGCCGATTGCTGCAGACTGTATTGCAGCCGGTGCCGATCTGGTGCTCTTCAGTGGCGACAAGCTTCTCGGTGGCCCACAGTGTGGAATCATCGTAGGCAAACGGAAACGTATTGATCAAATTACCCGCCATCCGATGGCCCGCGCTCTACGCGTGGATAAAATAACCCTCGCAGCTCTTGCCTCGACGCTGCGTCTGCTTCGCGATCCTTCGGCAGCAGCCGCACAGATACCACTTCTACAGATGCTCTCTACTTCTGAGGAGAATCTCAAGAATCGTGCCGAACGCATTGCCGTCCAACTGGAGGCGACTGAGATGGTCGCCAGCGCGAAACCTGTCGAAGACAAAGCCTATCTAGGTGGTGGCTCGGTACCAACGCAACAAATCAAGACCTGGTGTGTAGCGATTGAACCTAACGAGTATTCGATCGACAAGATGAGTACGCGACTGCGAACGGGCTGTCCGGCAATCGTTTGCCGAGTCCAAAAAGCACAACTTCTCATTGACCTGCGTTGTGTACTGCCACGACAGGACCGGGCAATCGTAGACGCCTTTTACCAACTCTCCGGAGAGAGCAATCCGGATTGCTCCGCATGAAGCTGTCTCGCATGGGCAAATGGGATTGGCCCACGATACATAAGGGCGTTGAATACAAGCTTTGCCACTTGGGCGACTGCAACTTATTGTGCAAGTCATACCGTTTTTTCCACCATTGAAGAACGGGCCGGTTCCCCTTTCGCCCAATGGATCGGAACCTGTATCCCCAGGTCCCGGGGCTACTAGAACCAGCCCTGCCGATGGGTAACAATATCGGCTACCGGTCTATGATTACACCATCCCCTTGCATGGTTCTCGGCATTCTGGCACGGGGATGGCCTGTAGAGTTGTTATTGTGAGCGGCTCTTCTCACCGGATTGGCCCTTCATAATTTGGCATCGTACGGAAACAAGACGGCGAGGGGACATCTGATGAACAGACCTTGGCTGCTGCTACAGCTGACCTGCATGTTGCTGCTGCTCATCCTGCCTGCTCAATCTTCCCTCCTGGGGCAGATCCCTGATATCCCGAACGAGCATCACTGCTGGGGCCGTTTTGACCCAGGCGCATGGCGTCTGGCACGCATTGTCACACAATCGTTTGACAAGGACGGAAAACCGCTTGGCATAACAACAACCATGGAACGCGTAACACTCGTAGGTGTCCGTCGTGGCTATGCCACTCTACGCATCGAGTCCGTCCTGGAAGTGGGTGGCAAGGTTTTCGAATCACCCGTACGCACGGTTTCCGTGGGCTTTCACGGTGAGGAAATTGGCAGCCGCACACAAATGGAAGACCTAGGCATCGAAAACGCGAACATAGATGGAAACCCCATTACATGTCGGGTAAAGCAATACCAGATCCGAGATGATGATCAGCACAAACAGGTAAAGATCTACTACTCCAATCAGGTCGCCCCTTACATCCTGCGGCGGGAAACGGTCATCACCAACAACGATGTCCCCGAACCGGCGTACCGTAATAATCTGCAGGTAGTAGCGCTCGATCGACCCCATGAAGTTCTGGACCAGATAAAGTCCACTTCCCACCTGATTACAGAAAAAAAGAATGGCAAGAGTAATACAACCAAAACAGCCATTCATGCTCTGGATATTCCTGGAGAAGTCATCCGCTATGAGTCCGATGAAAAAGACAACGAAGGGCATCTGATACGACAAAGCGACATGGAATTGATTGATTACGGGTATTCAGAGCCAGATGATGAACTTGATATTACGCATCGGCAGAACCGCCGCAAAGACAAAAGACGCAGTCGACGACGCAAATGATGCGTGATGACTGTGCAGGGCAGTCTGTTGCAGCGATTCTCTATGCCTTGCGCATGCGACCGGCATGGAGCAACCGGTAGAACAAGGGGGGAACTGGGCCATTCTGCCTCTCCATCGTTTTTGACCCATGCCGATTGTCAGTCGGCTCCAATGCCGTAATAATGTGCGGTCATATTACTTCTTCGACAATAGGCAACGGGAACTGCTTGCCATGGATGAACGAATCTCTTACGTCGGAATCACTTTCGACGATGTGCTGCTCGAACCTGGCTATAGCCAGGTCGTGCCAGCTGACATCGATGTCAGCAGCCGCCTTACCCGGCATATCGAACTGAACATTCCCCTCCTGAGTTCGCCCATGGATACGGTCACCGAAAGCAGCATGGCGATTGCACTCGCGCAGGAGGGGGGACTTGGTGTCATCCACAAAAACATGTCGATCGAACAGCAGACAGAGGAAGTCGACATGGTTAAAAGGTCGGCCAATGGCATCATTGTCGACCCCGTCACACTTCCCTCCAATGCGCGTGTGGAAGATGCCCGCGAACTGATGAACCAACAAAATATCTCAGGCGTGCCCATTACGACCCCGGAGGGGCGTCTGACAGGCATCCTCACCCGACGCGACCTTCGTTTTCTCGAGAGATCTGACTTAAAAATCGAAGAGGTCATGACCCACGAGAACCTAGTGACTGCAACGGGGACTGTAACGCTTGAGGAAGCTGAGAAGATTTTAATGGCAAAAAAAGTCGAGAAACTTTTGCTGGTTGACGAAGATTACAGACTGACGGGCCTTATAACGATTAAGGACGTCGACATGATGAAACGCTTCCCCAATGCTTGCAAAGATAGCCAGGGGAGGCTGCGAGTCGGGGCTGCTGTCGGAGTGCAGGACTACGAACGGGCAGAAAGCCTTATTCGGCAGGGCGTGGATGTGCTGGTAGTGGATAGTGCACATGGCCATTCCGCCAACGTCATTGAGACCGTACGTGAGATAAAAAAACGATGGGATATCGATGTCATTGCTGGCAATGTTGCCACGGCCGCTGGCTGTCGCGATTTGGTGGATGCCGGTGCCGATGCAATCAAAGTCGGGATCGGACCGGGTTCGATCTGCACCACACGAATTATTTCGGGAGTCGGCGTTCCACAAATTACAGCGATCTATCATGCCGCCCGGATGATTGCCGAGTTGGCGGAGCCGATTCCCATCATCGCCGATGGTGGGATTCGTTACAGTGGAGATATAACGAAAGCACTGGCAGCGGGTTCCCATGTCGTTATGGTGGGAGGCCTGTTAGCCGGCTTAGAAGAAAGCCCCGGCGAACAAATTCTCTATCAAGGAAGAACGTTCAAAGTCTATCGAGGAATGGGTTCACTCGGGGCAATGGTGAAAGGGTCCAGCGAGCGTTATCGCCAACGAGGGAAGGAATCAAAACCTGAGAAACTGGTGCCGGAAGGCGTCGAAGGCCGTGTCCCGTACAAAGGACATCTGGGGCCTTTTGTGTACCAGCTGATTGGTGGTCTCAAAGCAGGGATGGGGTATTGCGGGACTGCCACTATCGAAAAATTACGCACGGAAGCAAATTTTATCCAAGTCACAGCGGCTAGTGTTAGGGAGAGCCATCCGCATGACATCGCCATCACGCAAGAAGCAACAAACTACAGCACAAAACACGCATCCGACGAGGCGAACTGAGGCCGTCGGAAATGGCTGTTTTCGTATCATGGCAATGCTTTGCCTCCTGCTCGTCCTCGGGATGGGCATGGTCGGGACGGATCTCGAAGCGGCGGACACCACAGCCGGAGTGTCCGAAACCGGTTGGAAACCGCGCCATGATCGAGGGGCCAAAACCTCAAAAGCCTGGCGAGAAACATACAGAGCCACAACTTTGCGGCAAAAAGAACCGCAACCTTTAAAGCGGTCGTGGCAAGAAGAGGTCCGGCAGAAAGTATTGTCCGACCCGTTTGGAGATGGATCCGGCAATGGTGCAAAAAAGATTGAACAAACCAAGGCTAGAGAACCGCAACAGACCACACAATCGCCGACCGGCCAGGTCAGCAATCCGATATTCCGCCTGATAACGACCGAAGATCGGCAAGAGGTCCACGGCACCGGTGCCACTCTGGAATCGATCGACTCTCAAGGGACCGGTGCAGCGCCCGTAGAGAACGACGTTTCATTCAAAAAACCAATTCCGGGGTTTTCTGTCATCCAGCTAAACCGTTCGCCGACACCCACACCTCTGGCCGATCCATCGCCCGACGAGAACGACTTGGAGCCCACAGAATCAACGCAAGATGATGCTGCCGATCTTGCTGTGATCCAACAGATACCTTCATCCGCTCCGGAAGACCCAGATGAAGAGACCGAACTCGCGACTGCCGAGGATGACCCACAGACCGCAATCCAAAATCAAGATCTTGTGGAAGTACAACAAAGTGCTTCGCTGGCATCCAACGACTCAAGCGATGAGGCCGTTGTTACGGCTGTAGAGGACGAAGAAAACACTGCAACCCCGCCCCATGACTTTTCAATTCTTCAGTTGGAAACGACAGTGGTATCCACCGAACCGGGCGATGAGGTCGAAGAAGCTCCCGAAAAGGCTGACTTCAAAAATGCCTCCAACAGCAGCGATTCTGGTATTCTTTTCACGAGGGCGATAGCGGCAACAACCGTTGAGGAAAATACCGCAAATGACCCCGAATTGGCAACATATGGCGATACCATTTTAGTGCAAGCAAATAATCCACCGACCGCAACGAACGCTGCGGTCCGGCCCCAAGAAACCGACTATGAAAAAGACTGTCAGCTCTCTCGCGAATACCTTCTCGACCGAAAGCTCTCTGGCATCACTCTCAATATTGCCGTCCATGGAAAACCGGGCGAAGATTTTCCTGTTTCCTGTGATCTCGAAACAGAACGGCTACCACTGAATCATTATCGCCTGGGCGAGCAAGAACTGCTCAATTTTACCTGGACGGCATCAGGACTTTGTCACAAACCACTCTATTTTGAAGAAGTCCAGGCAGAGCGCTATGGGCACACCATCGGTCTCCTGAACCAACCATTTCTTTCAGCAGCCCATTTTTTCTGTAATGCAGCTGTCCTACCGTACAAAATCGGCATGAGGCCTCCCCAGGAATGTGTGTATCCGCTCGGTCGCTACCGAGTCGGCAGCTATGCACCGCGATACATTCCCGCCATGCCTATCTCCATCCGTGGTGGTCTGCTCCAGGCTGGTGGCGTCCTGGCAGCGGTTTTCGTACTTCCCTGATACTCAAAAGCACTTTGAGACCAACTGTCCGGACGAGGCTCACCCAGAAGATCAGAAAAGATGGTCTTCTCCCTGTTCAACCACAGTCTGAAAAACCACACCCACCGGTGCTGCACGAGTGCTCTTGGGGTGGCATTTCACAACGGGGAGAACATTCTATCGTACCTCCTTGAGGCATCGCAGGTAGACTCAGAAGTTTGTCGAGGCTCTCGCCCCCGCATGACTGGCAAATCGGCAGTTCGCCGCTTCGGATGAGTGCCTCGAATTCTACATTGCAATCTCGACAAACATACTCATAAATGGGCATCGCTTATTTTCTCCACAAGCGAATATGGTTAACATGCCGGTAGTATAATGCTTGAACCCATTTTCGGCAAAGTCGCCTCCAGGCCCAGAGAATATTCTATTTTCGCAACCGGCATTATGCACCATTTGCGGAGGACCAAAACAGAGTGCGAACGCTCAACAGGATTCAATCTCGCCAAGTCGATCAAGTCGCCATCAGCCAGTTTGGATTCACAGGCTTGGTACTCATGGAGAATGCCGGACGGGGCGTTGCAGATGTCCTCTGCAGCCTTGGCGCTACATCACCTGTCACAATCTGCTGCGGCAAAGGGAACAACGCTGGAGACGGCTTTGTCATTGCCCGGCATTTATTCCTACGAGGCATTGATGTCCGGGTTCTGATCTGGGGAGATCCTGCATACCTCCAGGGTGACGCACGCTCCAACTTCCAGATTCTCCGCCACGCGGGCGTCCAGATTTTAGAACGGGCAGAACAGCACGAAGAAACAACAATCGATTTTCTCGCCGATGCCACATGGATCGTCGATGCGTTATTGGGAACTGGCTTTCGGGGTGTTCCGAGGGCACCGCTCGACGCTGCGATTGAACAGATAAACCGTCAGTCGGCCCCGATCCTGGCTGTCGACCTACCGAGTGGCCTCGACTGCGATACAGGAGATTGCCCCGGAGTCGTCATCCGCGCAAGCGTTACCTGCACGTTTGTGGCCCTCAAACCCGGATTACTGCAAGAAGGCGGCCAAGAAATTGCGGGGCAACTCCATGTCGTTGATATCGGCATACCCAACACGCTGGTCGACGCAGCCCTGGCATTCAATACGACCTAACTGCGGGCCATGCGCCTCGTTTTTTTCCTGAATCACGCCCTAGAATTTGATTCCTTTTACCTACCGGTGCGCAAAAAGAATCATTCCGAACCGGGGGGATCGAATTCAAAATCTTTCCATTTCATCGGCATGCGAAATGGCTCGATTCGGAGCATCACTTCACCATTTTGAAAGATGCGCACGGTACCGCTGGATTGGCTGACAGTCACTGCAACCGCTTTGGTTTTCCGACTTATTGCCGCAGCCGCCCAATGGCGCGATCCCAAGCCTTTTGTCAACGTTAGCCCATCTGCCGACGCATCGACATATTGGGCAGCGGCCAAAACGGTACTGTCCGGTCCGACAACGAAAGCGCCGTCCATCTGAGCAATCTCCTTGATCCCTTCGCGAACGCGCCGATCAGAAAGACTCCGTTCCGGCTTTTTGTATCCTTTTACTGGATCAAAGCCGACGGGGTAACAACGTTCAAGCACCGCCTTGGTATTCCCTACAACAAACATCGTCCCAATCGGCTTACCCTCGCGACCTTCGCGACCAATTTCAACGGCGAGATCAACAACCGACTTGAGAGTATCGAGCGGGACTCGCGTTCCGAGCAACCGAATATCACGAGCTGTCAATCGGCTCAGATGCTCATCGAGGTGAATCATACTGACCGAATCGATCCGCCCCGCCTCAAAACCACTGTAAACAGCGACAACATCTGCGCCTGGGGCAAGAATATCCTCCGCCACACTCTGAAGGAGCGCCTGAGTGAGCTTTTCAAATACCGGACTTTGCGGCATGTTCAGGAGAACTGTCTCAATGCCCTCCTGGGCAGCTCCCTCCAAATCCTCTGTGGAGTCAGCCGTAACAAGCAACTTATGAGCCCCTGTTGCTTTCCGGAGTTGTACCCAATCGGTCGGTGCCTCAACCATCACCAGCAAAGCGTCCGCATCGTTATATTGCGCCAGACGATGGGCGACATCCAAAAGCGTTTCAAAATCATCGCTGAACTTCTGCTGGGTCATTGGGCTCGGCTTTGTGCAGCATTGCAATCGGACAAAGACAATAAAGGGCTATCTAGGCATCCTAAATTGTCTTTTCCACGAATTCAAGGTAGCCAACGGAAGCTTGAGCGATTATCACCTGGTGGTAATGACCTAGTCACACCGTCAGGTTCAACTGCGATCGCATATCTGGACAGGCGTGACGGAAATACACATCACACGATGTCAATGACAAAGAGAACTCTTTTCGGCATTTCGAGAGAAAAGACGCAGCAAGCGTTAGCGTCTTTTGGCGAGAGAGTTATTGCTATCTGAAACAGTCTGAGAAAAAACTCGGTCGTTGTAGATATTTAGGGCATGCAGAGCGTGTCCGAGCGGGCCCACTTCCCAGCCCCCTCTTTGTCCTTGCACCAACAAGGTAGCCAGATAATCCATTGCCTTCACCATTTTCGGATTGGTCAGCTCCTCTTCGCTCAGAGAAAAAGCGAGCCATTCAGAAATGTGGCCTGTCGTCAGCAAACGGCGAGCTTTATCCGGAGATGCACCGCGTCCGGTAAAAAATCGCGTACTGAAACTTCCATCCGGATTCTGCATTTTGAACGTATATCGCTGGTATTCCTGCACATAGATTTTTGCACGTTGATACTGACCTTCGATTGACTTCCCTTTATGCTCACAGCGATTCACCGCATAGGAGAGCCCAAAGAGGCGGTGCGTTCCCCCGCAAGCGGCACCAACAATTGGCTGTCGCATCTCTTCTTGGACCAGACGGGACACGCTCCACTTGTTACCGCGTTCATCTCTCCAAGTCTCGTCAAGATCCAGATAGTGCGACAAACCAATGAGCTTGAACGTCAATTCCGTACCGGCGCGGCAGGTCTCCTGCTCACGCCTCACGAGATCCGCAACTGTAAAGTCTTTTCCGCCAATCTTCATGGGGTAACTTGTATGGACTCGCGATTGGGCAAGCATCGCCATAAATTGTCCTTCATGGCCCTGATTCCCCGGCCCCAGACGACCGTAAATGCGATTGTTGTTCAGGTAGAACAGTCGCACACCACGGCAGGGATTGTTGTAGCAGATCCAACCGATTGCACTGGCCTGTTTTCCGGCCTGATCAATCCGTACCTTTTTTTCAACACCATAACCGATGAAGGAGTGCATAACCGACCAAGCGCTCTTCTCCCGGATACTGATTGTTTGATCGCGGTACATTTCAATTGCCTGCTTGACTTTGGACTTCAACGCTACAAGCTCTGGGCCCTGTTGCACTCCGGCATCTGTGGATTCCAGCGGGAACGCAATTTTTCCATCTGGTCCGTTTGTTTTCTTTGCCAAACGGGTCGTCGCATCCTGCGACTTTCCACTATCTTGATGGCTTGTCTTTATCAAATCGGTTTTTGTAATAGATGACTGCGTGGATGATGACTGCGAGGACATTGTCGGACCTGGCAGGGACTCAGAAGCCGTTGGAGCTTTTTTGGTTGCAGTGGACTGCCGTGCTGCCACCAACAGTGTGGATGTCGATGCTGACGGCGCAATCACAAGATCGCGCTTCTGGACCTTGCGGCCCAGAGTGTCCTTCGATGGCGCGTCCTTCGATGGTGCTATGGCACCTAACTCCCGAAACGATCCGAGAGAATCCCAACGAATGGAATGATGGCTCCCATCCGTTGAAAGACCCGGTAGTGCTGTCAGCGACAAGCGGGTGGATATTTTTTCGGGCCGCTTGTGATTTCCAAATCCATTATCTTTTGCTCGATATTCGTGAACACTCAGATGCTCGGCAACCTTCGGCTCAGGATGCTCTTTGGCACTGACTATCGTACCACTTCCTTCAGAAACACGAGCATTCTCGGTGGTCGCATTCGAAACGCTCGCCTTCAAGACATCTTGTTCGGCTAAAGGCGCTGCATCGGCCTTAGCCATATGTAACGCTTCCTGCAAGCCTTCCAACCCACCAACGGGTCCAGAAAGCGGCTCCAGATATTGAGCAACGATAGCACCACCAACAAACGCAAAAGTGGCGAGGATTGATTTGATAAGTTTCTGTTGCTTCATGTCTGCCACAGCCGATATTTGTACGCAAAATACATGGGGCGAAAAGCCACACACCAACGCTGTTCTTGGCTTTTCTTCAAGAGGCGTGGGAGCTACTCATCACAAGACTGCCGGGCCGGTGGACATCACTGACCGAAACCGGCAGAACGGTAATAGCAGTGATATCGGGAAATAAGCGGACACAGTTCAGCAACACTACCGAGGCTGACTGATTTGACCCCAGATCGGTGTAAGATTATAGCGATTGTGTGTATTTCGTTCTGTTCGACGCCTGCCAACAGAAGCCTCAAATACTTGTTGCGGGAGAGACCCGCTAGAGAACGGAAACCAAAGACACCGCGACAAAACGGAACCACAATATAGTAGGACGACTATTCCCACCAAGAGAAGGGCCACTTTACGACCGCCTTGGTCCCCCCATCTGCTTTTGTTTGATCCTCATCTCCATGATCGACAAAGTTTCTCCAAGCTACCAGATCGTTGCCAAACCTATGATCGGTAAGCCTCTGCAGTGCCAAGACGGCTTTATGCTGAAGTGCGGGATCGCTATCTTTTTCGAGAGCCACAGAGAGGGCGGCGACTGCCTGCTCATTCTCCGTATCTGCCAGGGCGGTCACCGCGGCCAACTTTACATCCAACGCAGCGGCTTCATTGCGCAAAAGCTGACTCAAAAGCGGCACGGAATCAGACGTGTGCCAGTTTCCCCAAGCACGGCAACTCTCTATCTGAACGTCCGCATCATTATCATTTAATCCCGCCCGTAACACTAATTCAGCAATAGAATTTTCACACTTAGCGATCGACTTTATCATTTCTTGTCGGACCACCGGATTCGACTCCTGCTGGATTTCTTCTGCCAATCTTTGGGCAATCTCCTCCCTTTCTGCAGGGGTTCCCTTGGCTGCCAACATTCCTTGATCCTTGATTTCTTTAATTCGGTCAACCGCCAGAGGACCGTAGCGGGATGCCACTTCGGCAGGCACAGGTGCCATTGACATTAATCCCAGGGGATCTGCAAGTGGCAGTGAAGAGGGATCAAAATTCTGGCAACCGATCATAGAAAACAATCCTGACAGAAAAAGCAGTCTCCTATCTACTGAAAAAGGCATTGGCATGGCTCAATAACTGACAACGTGGCTAGAGACGAGAAGGGCGGGACTATAGCAGAGAGATCCCCGCTGTTCCAATACCTCTCGGCATGGTGTTATTTCCGCATGAAAGAACATGCTAGCAGTTTTGAAAGGGCCAATGACATCTTCCGGAAAATCGGTGAAGGCGGTTGCCGCCACTTCTGACTAGAATATTGCAAGTGGATTTACCAACTCCTAGCCACCTTCATACAGACTCAACAAATGTCTTGCTCAATACAACAGGCTGCCCAATGGGTACGATCGCGTTGGCCGATCTATTTGTCCTTGGTGATCTCCATGCTCGTTTGCTGTGAAGACTGCCTGGCACTGGACTATGTTGCGTTCGGACATGATGGCGGACTGGTTCATGTGAGCGGCAAGATTCTCGTTGAGGCCGTCGATGGAGGAATGATTCTGCAGGATCGGCAGGGAAAGCTCTGGCCACTCCAACCCGACCAAATCAAGAAGCGAACATCCGATGATATTCCTTATCAGCCGATGGACCGAAAGGAACTGGCACGGTCACTACTGGAGGAATTGCCCGAGGGTTTTCAGATCCATGAGACAAATCATTACCTGATCTGCTACAACACCTCGAAACCGTATGCAGAATGGTGTGGTGCTCTGTTTGAACGCCTGCTGCGGGCCTATACCAATTATTGGAAAAAGCGCAAGCTTCCACTGTCCGATCCCCAGATGCCTTTAGTCGCATTGATCTTTGCGGATAAAAAGTCGTACAAGCGTTTTGCAGGGCAAGCACTAGGGGATGCCGCCAACTCGATTATTGGTTACTACAATTTGGAAACCAATCGAATTGTCATGTACGACCTTACAGGTGCTCAAGATCCAGAGCAGGCGCAGCATCGCATACGAAACCGGGCTGAAATCAATCGAGTCCTCTCCAAACCCCAGGCAGGAAGACTCATCGCAACGGTAATCCATGAGGCGACCCATCAGATCGCGTTCAACTGTGGCGTGCAGAAGAGGCTGGCAGATACTCCCCTTTGGCTCAATGAGGGCATGGCAATGTATTTTGAAACCCCCGATCTTCGCAGTTCGACCGGCTGGCGAGGGATGGGATCTGTGAATCGAGAACGGCTCTTCCAATTCGGCAGTTACTGCAAGGCACGTCCGACTGATTCCCTACTGACGCTCATCTCTGACGATCAACGCATCCGGGGAAAATCGACCGACCCGCGTTTCCAGGGCAACGAGTCGATCCTGGAGGCCTATAGTGAGGCCTGGTGCCTGACGTATTACCTGCTCAAACACAAAGAGAAAGCGTTTGTCGAATACCTTATATTTTTGAGCCAAAAACAACCGGGGGAACGCGACACCCCGGAGCAGCGGATCCGGGAGTTTGAAAGATTTTTTGGCAGCCTAGATGCCATCGAACAGGATTTTATGCGTCAGACGATGCGTATCCGATAATCTCACAAAACCAATGACAGCCGAGAGCATCACCATTTTTGGCAGCGACTTCTAGCCTGCACGCATCCGCTCTTCGACTCGCCGAATCGCATCTTCCACCTGGCAGGGTTGATCCGCCATCTGCATGGAATCACCACTGGCCATCCACCCGGTAATACGTTTTTGCGCTGAAATGACCGTGGCATGACTTCGCTTTCCAAAATAATCGCCAATCTCGGAAAGAGCACTACGGGTGTGCTTACGTGCCAGCCACATGGCTAACATGCGGGGATGGCTTATTGATTTTACTTTGCGAGATGATCGCAGGCTCTCTGGCTCCAAGCCAAAAGTTTGACAAACGGCCTTTTCAATATCAGGCAGCCGAACTGCACAGCCATGGGGAAGGATTAAATCTGCCAGTGCCTCTTCGGCTTCTAGAAGTGCCAGTGGGGCTCCGACGGCGGAACTGGTCGCATGTAGTCGATTTAAAGCGCCATAGAGCTCTCGCGGAGTGGCGGTTAATCGTGACGCGACCAAGTCCTGAACTTCCTCTGAGATTTCGAACTGTTGTTGGAGCACATACCGCCGTACAATCTCGCGCCGCGTCGGATGGTCTGGTGCAAGCAATTTACAAACCATCCCCCCAGAAAAACGAGAGATCAGTTCCGCTGGCAAGCCCTCAAGCTCCGCTGGAGAGCGATCTGCCGCCAAAACAACCTGCCGTCCATGTCTTAGAAGTGACTCAACCGTATGTAGTAATTCACTGACTGTGGCCTTTTTTCCTGAAAAAAAATGGACGTCATCGACAATCAGCAAATCAACACTACGATATTTGCGACGAAAATTGGGTAGACCGCTGTGGTGCAGTGCCTCTAGAAAAAGGCTGGTAAACTGCTCCGCACCGAGAAACAGCGCACGACAATCAGGCTGTTTCGAGAAAACCGACTTCCAGATGCTTTCGAGTAAATGCGTCTTACCGACACCGGTGCCTCCATGAAGGTACAAAGGGGTGAGACAGCCCGGGCTTTCAGCGACCATACATGCTGAGGCATTGGCCACCCGATTGCAATGTCCAACCACAAACTCATCAAAATTGGCGTACTTCCGCTCCGGCAGAGACTTGCCGCGCCTTGCGTTAGACGGACTCGATGACACACCGCGCAACGGGCCTTGGGAAGACTGTGCTCTCGTTTCTTCTGCGCTGGACGCCAACTTCACGCTTGGAACTGTTGCGGGTTCTCTGGTGGCCTCATCACCCGTGGCTTCATCACCCGTGGCTTCATCACCCGTGGCCTCATCACCCGTGGCCTCATCAGATGTCTGGGCAGGCTCCTTCGTGAGTTCTGGATTGATACGGAAATCGATGCTTACGCTCTCACCCACGACCGTTGCGGCAGCCTGCTGGAGCGCATCACGAAAGTTTACTCGTAGCCAGTCTTGGAAAAATGGCGTTGCCGCTTCAACCACCAATACCTGATCCTGCAGCAACAGGCGGGTATTTTCTCCAAACCACAATCGATACCGAGCCTGACCAACATGCTTGATCAGTGCATCATGCAATGCCTGGTTGAGGTTGTCCGTAGTCGAGGTGGTCACGTCCTGAACCACTCCTTCAGCGCATACCGATAGCGCTTAAAACATTTTATGATGCCACTACTTCCATCTCGCACAAAGGAAAGAGAGATGAAAATATCAAGAAATGCGAGGCCGCTGTCTAACGCTTATCCTCGACTTTTAGTTACCCTACTTTTTTATTACCCAATGAATTTCATAATTTCATTGTCAACGTAGAAAGATGATTGTACGCTAGCAAACGGTGCTGTCAAACCACCCGCAAGAAACTTTCAATCTTTTTTTCGCCGCAGCAAAATCGGTCTCCAACATCTCGAAAACTTTACACCATCGTTGCCCCACCTCGAACAAATTTTTCCTATCGATCATTCACAATGCGGTGGATAACTTGTTCAACAACGCCGCCAGAGCATCTTCATCAACCGATGGTCGTTGATGGATACCATCTGTCTTAAAAAAGCATCAGGACTTCATTTTCCATAAGACGGCCGAGGAAGTGCCGCAAGAGTTGTCATTGCGAAAAAGGGAAAATGCAGATTTGCACCTGTTTACGCGAGAAACAGATGAAACCCATCTGAGCATAAAGCCGCTGCGCTGGCTCGTTCTCCGCATCTACCGCCGCAATGAGGCGATGGTGACCGAGATCCCGAACTTGCCCGAGGGCATGTTCGATCGCCTGGGATCCTAGACCGTGACGGCGAAACTCAGGCAGAAGTCCCAAGTAGGTGATCTCGCACTGTGCCGCTTGAGGCTGTTCACACAGTAACAGGCATCCAACATCTTCTCCACCGAGATGCAGTAATTGCCAGAGTTCAGGCCGAAAAGGCCCCCCAGCAGCATGACCCTCCAGCACATCCTCGAGGTCACGAAGCCCGGAAAGGGGAGGGCAGTCCTGAGACTGCTCGTAAGACTCTCCAAGAACGCGGAGAAAACGAGCACGGTTCGTTTGCTGATACCCAATCCATTGCAGACCCTCTGGCGGACGGGGGAAGCTTGGCAAAATAGGTTCTTTGATGGTGCGGACCAACAGGTCGACTCCGATGACCATGTCATAGCCGCAGTCACGATACCAAGTCGCTTCTGGTTCCTTCTGCCTATCGAGCAGAACTTGCCCCAAACAGACTCGACGCTGCTCTAATAGGCCGCGAGCGGCCATGAGCAACTCCCGGGCAATCTGCCCGGCGACCTCCTGCGGGACATCCAACTCGGGACCGATCAATGATGCCGTGCGCCCTGGAACAAAGTCGATCCCGAGCAAACCAAGACGCCGATCTGAATCGGTCGCTTGCAAGAGGGATAACTCACGACCGTAGTGCCCAGAAGATGTGCCGAGACCCTCAAGCGAGGCAGCCGCCCGCTCGACCTGACTCTCCGACACGGCCGCAATTTTCAGATTGGATAGATGGTGGGGCGGCATCCGCCCTACCATAGCGGAAGGAGGATGTAAGGGGCAATCCGCTTCCTTCATGCTCTCAGAGTGCCGCCTCGCTCACGGTGGGCCGATCGAGCAGCAGTGAAACTTCAAAACGCCGATGGGGTAAAGAGGCCTGAATCATTGTCCGGGGATAAATCCGTAATTCGCCCACCACGGAGTTCTTACTTGTCGTCCGGTAGAGGAAGATTCCCTGCTCATCACTCTGGTCACGGGCCAAATGGAATTCATTTGCCAACCAAGTTAAGAGCCTGCGGGCATCTCCGGTATCTCCTTCAAAATGAATTCGTCTCAACACGCCGGCAGATCCGAAAAAATATGTCAGGGAACCGGTAATATCATTTTCCGCGGTGCCGGTAACGAGGGGTACTCGATAGCCGAAGAGATTCTCCTCAACAATCCCGGTGGAAACATGGGGCCATCGGCCCAATATCCGTGGAATCGACATCGAGAAACTGAGAGCCTCTTCAATCGGTACCGGTGGTGCTGGTTCAACGTCCGCTGCGTACCATTGTCCATCGCCACCTGAAGGAGTCGAATCTGAAATGGATGCCGTCGGCCAACCTTTCGACGTATCGTTCTCAGGTGCAATCTTGGCAGCAAGACTACAGACCTTCTCCCATATTCCCCGAAAAGAATTCTCTCCGGGATACGTTAGCAGTAGACATACTGCCACGATCAGGCCAATGAACAAGCAGCCAATAAAACTTTTTCGCATAATCCGGTCCGCCGCGTACTGAAGACGTTTTGAACTGTTCGATTTTGTCGACCATCGTTTATTATCGGCAGAAGACCGGATACGCCTTTGAAGCTAACAGAATTGGCCGAACCAGATTACCTACTATGGTTTGCCGGCACATCAGAGACGTCCGGCAAGATCCTCTTGATCAGTCGCCCTGGCGGGGCAGGGACCAAAAAATCCTTACAAACGGATCGCCAGGAACCGCAAAGTCACTTCTTGCTTCGTTTGTTCTCGAGGGCCCGTTCCGCCGTTAACTCTCCATCGCCAAGGAGTGTCTCGGTAAACCGCGTGCGATAATGCATGGTACTCTTAGCATTGGGGTATCCGGTGACCCTGCGGTCCAGATCAATGCGCTGACCGAACACCCGGCCTGTCTTCATGTCGAATTGGATCGTTCCTTCCGACTCGCGCTGGATCAACTGTGCCTGAATCTCCGGAAAGTCCTTGATCGGGGTCAAGATTTGTGTTGCTACCCCAATGTGGGCAATGCCACCATCGACTCGGAGCAACTCAAATCGCTGCCGGCACTTGATCTTGCGAGAAGACCCATCCTGCAACTGCACGACCAGATCATCGGGAAACGACCAACTTTGGCCGATGGAGACTTTTTTTTCTGGAAGCGGCACCGCCAGTTGGCTCACTGAGGCCGATCCGGAAGCGAGTTCTTCGCGTTTCAGAACTCTACCCGACTGATCTATAACGACACGCGTCAACGGAATTTTCACGCGTTTGGCAACGTCCTCAAAACCTGGTGGCGGCTCCTTGTCCGTACGGCTGTCATACACCACAGTTTCACGTCCTGTGACTTCGTTTTTCATATCGACATAGTCGACTGAATGCTCAAAGGTTATCCGACCTTGCTCATCGATCCCGACTACCCGCCAGCGCTTGACGGAGATACTTACCGTTCTTGCCGTCTGGCTGGATCCCTCAATCGTAGTGCGAACCGATGCCTGATGGATGACCTTGGTCCGTATCACTTCGCCAGGCTTGAAACGGTATTGCAGCAGGTACTGCGCAACGGCATCCGAAGAAGGATCCGCTTTGGGACTTTGCGTAGTGTCCTTCTGTAGGGCGACTCCTGGATCTACCGCAAGCGTAACGTGATGCACTATCAAAAATAAACAAGCAAAGAACAATTTCTTAAGCAATGTTTGTATCCTTTCAAATCCGATCCGGCAAAATTCCATGCGCAGCAGAAAATTACTTTTTATTCTCGCTTGTTAGCGGACAACGGTTCCTCCCCAGCCCAGTTTTTTCCGGAGCGTCTGATAATACGATTGTCCAGGCATCTGAATCAACTGGAACTTTGCATCTGAGCGTGTCACACGAACCCGATCCCCCGCCTCAAGGGGACAAATCACTGCACCGTCCACAACCAGCGAGGTTCCGGGGTGGGGATTCGCCACGTGCAGATCATAGGTCCGGTCGGCGGTATCTACAACAGGACGTACCGTCAATGTATGTGCAGCAACTGGTGTGATTACAAAAGCCTGGACATCTTTTCTCAAAATCGGACCACCCGCTGATAGGCTGTGGGCGGTGGAGCCAATGGGCGTACTGATGATCAAACCATCGCAACTATAAGTGGTCATAAACTCCTGATCGACATAAAGATCGACGTCAAGAATTGCAAACGGGCCTCCTGCCATGACTGCGGCCTCATTAAGACCTAAAGATTGCTTGACGGCCTGCCCACCCCGCAAGACCTCGCAGTTGAGCATCAAATGGTCGATGGTACTGAACTTCCCTGCGGAGATGTCCGCCAGCACTTCGGGAAGTTCTTCAGGAGAAAGATCTGCTAGAAAACCAAGACGACCGAGATTGATACCGAGCACTGGAATCTGCCGATAGCCCATCTGGCCGGCAGCCCTCAAGATCGAACCATCTCCGCCCAAAACAATGGCTAAATCTGCATCAACGCTGGAAAGGTCTTGAGTCTGTCCAAAATCGCAGAGTGTTATTTCTGCAATTTGTTCGATTTGCGATTGCAATCGCGCCACAACCTGTCGAACTTGCTGATTTTCGCCGTGACCAAGCAAAAGAACTTTTAGTCGTTTCCCAGATTCCTCTTTGGATGGCTTACCCATAACACCTCAGCACCAAGTTCAATCGGCCAATGAAACGCACTCATGTAGAACAACGAGGACCACCATTGCCGAGAGGAGATCTTGCTACGATGCAGACCAAGCAATCCAAAAGTTTGCCGTCCGATCCGCTAGCGTGTCTGGGCGATCTCACTTTGGCCGGCACCACACTGCTCCGCCAAGTTGCGACAAGCGGCCATAATGCCAGCGACATCCAATCCCAGACTTGCAAGCAACTCCTTGCGGCTCCCATGTTCCACATACGCATCCGAAATACCAAGTCGCGCAATATAGGTGTTGGATAAACCTGCAGCACTGAGACATTCAAGTACTGCACTCCCAAAACCACCCATTAATGCGGCCTCTTCAAGTGTCACCAAAAACTCCGAATCTCGAGCACACTGCAAGATAACCTGTTCGTCCAACGGTTTGGCGAAGCGGGCATTAACCACACCGACGTCCAGACCAGATGCACAGAGCTGCTCTGCCGCCTCACAAGCTGTAGCTAATTGTGCCCCGAAGCAGAGGATCATCCCATCCGCACCAAAGCGCAAAACCTCCGCTTTACCCCACTCAACGGCGGTACGGCCGGGAAAATCCTCGGGGAAACGAACGTCCTCTGCTGGGGCCTTGGGATAACGCATCGAGACAGGACCATCATGGTCGAGAGCGAATTTCAGCATGGCTGCCACATCATGGCCATCCCCGGGTGCCATAACGGTCATATTCGGAAACATACGGAGGTATCCGATATCAAAAACACCGTGGTGGGTGGGACCATCCGGACCGGTCAATCCGGACCGGTCGAGCATGAAGGTAACGGGCAGATTCTGCAGCGAGACCTCCTGAAAGATTTGATCATATGCCCGCTGCAGGAATGTACTATAAATATCAACCACCGGTCGTAGGCCGGCTTTTGCCTGGCCCGCCGCAAAAGCGACTGCGTGCCCTTCACAAATACCGGTATCAAAGAAACGGTCGGGAAAACGATCTCGCACTGTCTCCAGCTTAGTCCCCTGACACATCGCTGCGGTAAGGACTGTGACTTCACTGCGGATCGCCATTTCCGCTTCAATGGCTTTGGCGGCTAAATCGGTATAGGTTGGTGACGACGAGCCTCCAACAGAAACGACCCGATCCTTTTCTCGGGTAAATGGCGCCGGAGTATGGAAATACACCGGATCTTCTGCTGCGGGACGAAATCCGTGTCCTTTTTCCGTAACAACGTGCAATAGGACCGGGTCATCAAGATCCTTGACCATCGCTAAATATTTCCGCAAAAGCGGAATATTGTGTCCGTCAATAGGACCGACATAATGGAAACCCAATTCTTCGAACATCATCCCGCCATGCAAACCGGCTTTGACCGCTTCCTTGAAGTTGCCGAGAAATTTTTCGATAGGAACGCCCAGCAAGGGGATACGATCCAGGAATCGAGCCACACCCGTTTTCACGCCAACGTACGAACGGGCGACTCGCAGCCGATCAAACATGTCCGCCAAACCGCCCACGCGAGGGCAAATCGACATGCGATTGTCGTTGAGAACAACGAGTAGTTTCTTTTTCATTCCACCAGCATTATTCATTGCCTCGTAGACGATGCCGGAAGGAAAGGCCCCGTCGCCAATCACTGCGACCGCATGACGATCCTCATCTGTGCGTATCAAATCATCACCACTTCGAAGGCCAAGAATCGTCGAGATACTGCAACCGGCGTGTCCAGTCATGAACAGGTCGTAAAGGCTCTCCTGCGGATTGGGGTATCCCATCAAACCGCCACGGGTTCTGATCGAACCGAACTCGTGAGAGCGACCTGTCACAATTTTGTGCGGATAAATCTGATGGCCCGTATCCCAGATGAGGCGGTCTTGGGAAAAATCAAAACTTGTATGCAGGGCCAAACACAATTCAACAACTCCCAGGTTCGACGCAAAGTGAGCTGCCCTCTGCGAAAGGAGATTACAGAGTCTGTTGCGGATTTCCTCGGCCAACTGGACCAGTACGTCATTATCCAGATCCAGCAAATCCTTTGGCGAGTCAATATGAGAGAGAATCTCTTCCATCAAGAATCCCTTTCTAGGACATAACGTGCAAGGGTTTCTAACCGTGTTGCCCGCGAAGCGAACGGACGGATTTGCACACATGCCTGTTCGATCATTTCCTCAGCAACACGTCGGCTTTCTTCCATACCCAACAACCCCGGAAAGGTGAGTTTTCCGTGCTGATCATCTTTACGAACCCGTTTACCAATCAGCGTCTCATCGCCAACCTTGTCGAGCAGGTCATCGGCAATCTGAAATGCCAGACCAATCTTCTCACCATAGGATTGAAGGATTGCCAATTCATCCTCGGTCGCTTGCGCAACCAGTCCTCCGATTTGCAGCGATGCAGCAAACATCGCCCCCGTTTTACTGCGATGGATATTCTCAAGAACTTCAGCATCGTGTTTCCTTTCCCGCGTGATCTTTGCCTGAGAGACCGCAAGATCACGACTTTGGCCACCAACCATTCCCTCGGCACCTGCTGCACGCGCCAACACAACACTGCACTGCATCGCCACTTCCGATGGTTTAACTTCCGTTGCCAGAATCTCAAAAGCGCGAGTTAGCAGTGCATCTCCAACGAGGATTGCTGTTGCTTCGTCAAAAGCCCGATGGCAGGTAGGACGCCCGCGTCTGAGATCGTCATCGTCCATCGCTGGCAGATCATCGTGAACGAGCGAATAGGCATGAATCATTTCCACGGCACATGCGGCGGGCATGGCTGACCCCTCACCAAGACCGCAAGCTTCGGCTGCCAACAGTACAAGCATCGGCCGCAGACGCTTGCCCGAACCAAGCAAACTGTACCGGCAAGCCTCGGAAAGCTCCTCGGGACAGCGATCCGAAAAAACAATGTACGACTCAAGTGCGACGTTAATCTGCCGCCGCATTTGCTCGGCAAGCTCGGAAAAGACAACTGGGGAACTCACCGGCATCTCTTAGGACCTTGAATTTTTATACGGTAATAGCCATCGGTGTAATCAGGTTCATCGAGCAAGGCAGAAACATGAAACATTTTCGCCCCGCTCGGATATCATTCTAGTTCTGTAATACATACAAAAAAAGGGGAAACAGTCGGCTTCAGACTCAAAACAGCTCCCTATCTCCATCCTCGCTGCCCTGGTCCGATACCGAATCTGAAGTTTTTGTTTTTCCGGTGGTGGCGGAATTCTCTCCTGACGCGAGACTTTTTTGACCGCCAAACCCTTCCACACACGCATTACCATCGGAATCGACACCGCTCAAGAGTTCGATTCGCTGCTCCGCGTCCGCAAGCTGCTTATAACATTCCTTCAGTAGTTTGGCGCCCTGTTCATAACGGGCCAAAGCGTCCGCAAGCCCGATTTGACCATCCTCCAAGGCGTGGACGATCTGCTCCAGTTCGGCAAGCGAACCCTCAAAATTTGCCACCCCTTTATCTTCAACTTTTTTCTTTTTTGCCACAATGCACCTCTCTACCGTTCAAGAACCATTCTCGATTCGCTCCACGCGACTCATTGACTTGCCATGTGCAAACTGCGTAATCACTTGCTCACCAATTTCCAGCTGAGAACTGTCGGTCACCAATGCATCATCTGACATTCGCTGCGTTAATGTGTAGCCGCGACCTAGTACCGCCAAGGGGTTTAATGCATCCATCCGCTCGACCATCCCGGAGAGCCGATTCTTCGCTGCCCGATTTACCGCCCAGGCGGCTCGTGCCGCACGGCTATTGAGCTCATCCAGACGGCGACTCGTATCGTGGATTCCATCAAGAGGGCGACGAAAAACCTTGCGACTGGCCAAAGCATTGAGTCGCAAACGTGCTCCAACTGCCCGTCCGCGCAATCCGCCAGCAAGTCTCTGCGAAAGGTTCCCAAGTAAGGAACTCACTTCACCTTCATCCGGCACCACAAGTTCTGCCGCTTCACTCGGCGTGAGGGCTCGAACGTCCGCAACCAGATCCGAAAGTGTCACATCAATCTCGTGTCCCACTGCCGAAACCACCGGGATCTCTGAGGAAAAAATTGCCCGAACGACAGGCTCCTCATTAAATGCCCAAAGATCTTCTAACGATCCGCCACCGCGGCCCACCACAAGAACATCGATCGGTTCTTTTAAACCGTTGACTCTCTCAATGGCTGCTGCAATTTCACCGGCCGCTTGGCTGCCTTGCACGCGAACTGGAACAACAAGTACATCGGTTTGGCGCCACCGCCGTTGCAGAACCTGCAGCAAATCGTGAATGGCCGCCCCGCTCGGGCTGGTCACCACTGCAATTTTTTGTGGAAATCGCGGCAACGGTTTTTTTTTGCTTTTTTCGAAGAGCCCTTCCGCAGCAAGCTTTTCTCTCAGCCGCTGCAGCGCCAACTGCAAATTCCCTTCGCCCTTTGGCACCACCTTCCGGACATACAGTTGGTAGTCACCGCGAGGCGCATACACCCCCAACTCACCGTGACAAATCACCTCCATACCGTCCGACAGTTCTACCGGAAATTTTTCGGCACTTCGACGCCATACGACGGCCCGCAACTGCGCACTCTCATCCTTGATATTAAAATAGAGGTGCCCGGAGCGAGGGCGAGACAGATTCGAGATCTCTCCTTCAACCCAGGCAGAAGGAAAATTTGTCTGCAGAAGATCTTTGACTTGCTCGGTCAGTTCGCTAACGCTCAGCGGCTGCTGCTCACTACTCTCGGCGCTGGCAATCCCTAAATCCATAAATGCGATTCGATAATCCCCCCGCAGATATTGAATCCGGCCAGTGATGCCTCGCGAGCAATCTGTTACAAAGAAAGCCGCATGTCGAGAGGCAGCCGAACCTGCCGGCAGGTGGAATTATAACGCATTGCGCGACCGACCTGCCACGCCCCATCTATATTTTCTGAGAGAGACGGATCTTGCTGAGAGCACCGTTCACTCTTCGTTGCGTTTTACCGATTGCCGCCGCTGCTTTTTCTCCGCGTTGGCCTGTTTGTCTGCCAAGCGCCGACGACGGGATGCTTTGGTGGGAGACGTTTTTTTCCGCAGTTTCGGAGGCTCTGCGACCGCTAAAAGCAACGCACGAAGTTTCTCCAGACAATCTGCTACATTCCGCTGCTGGTCGCGAAAACGCTGACTAACCAGCACGAGTCGACCGTCCTTATTGACCCGTCGCCGATATTTGACAAGAAATCTCCGGCGGACATCTTCGGGCAAACTCCCGGACGTGGTGACATCCCACCTGAGGGTTGCCTTCGTATTGACTTTGTTGACATTCTGACCACCAGGTCCCGCACTCTTTGAGAACGTAAAATGGAACTCTTCTTTCGGAATTGTCCAGCTATCTGTAATGATCAACATGACACGGTATAGTATCTCTGGACGCGTCGTTGTCAACGTCGAAAAGGAAATCTATGGCAATCCATTTTTTGAGTCTCCTTCTTGTATGTGGAGATGGCATATCAACGGGTCAAGAACCGGCCCCGGACGCGGGCGACCGTTTGAAAACAGGCCACGCAGTATCGCGTGAACCATCGGAACTGTCCGTTCCAGATCTCGGGACACGGAAAGTGGGAACAGACTGGCCCGGTTTTCTCGGTCCCGGGGGGAACAGCAAATCACCCGAACGAAATATCCTGACCAACTGGCCCGCTGAGGGTCCCAAAAAGTTGTGGGAACGGCAACTCGGAACAGGTTATGGTATGCCCTCAATCAGCCGAGGGCGCCTCTTGCACTTTGACCGGCAAGCCGATCAGGCACAACTGGTCTGTCTGCATAGCGAAACGGGTACATTGCTTTGGACCTTCAGCTACGACACCGATTACGAAGATCTCTACGGCTACAATAATGGCCCGAGGTGCTGCCCCCTCATCGATGGTGATCGCGTCTACATCTACGGCGCAGAAGGGATGTTGCATTGCGTGCGGATCACAGATGGGCAACTGATCTGGAAGGTCGACACACGTGAACAATTCGGTGTGGTGCAGAATTTTTTCGGTGTTGGTGCAACACCGGTGATCGCCGGCGACCTTTTGATCGTGCAGGTCGGTGGCAGCGGCTCTGAGTCGCAAGGGCTCGCACCGGGACAACTCGACCAAGTGAGCGGCAACGGCAGTGGCGTGGTCGCCTTCGACAAACGGACCGGTAAGGTTAAATACACCAGTTCGGATGAACTGGCCAGCTACGCCTCGCCCACCCTCACGACACTCGATGGGCGTCCGTGGTGTTTTCTCTTTGCCAGGGGTGGACTCGTTGGCTTCGATCCACGGAATGGCAAGATCGATTTCCACTATCCCTGGCGATCTAGCAAGCTGGAGAGCGTCAATGCCAGCAACCCGGTCGTGGTCGGTAACGAGGTGTTTATCTCTGAAACCTACGGGCCCGGAAGTTCCCTGCTTTCCTTTCGCCCCCAAGGGTATACGATCACCTGGCGCGATACACAAAAGGATCGCAAAAAAGCGATGCAAACACACTGGAATACACCGATCCACCACGAGGGATATCTTTACGGTTCGAGCGGACGACATAGTTCCACGGCGGAATTGCGATGTATTGAGTGGCGCACGGGCAAGGTCCGCTGGAGCGAGAAAGGGCTCTCTCGCTGTAGCCTGCTCTACGTCGACGGATATTTTTTATGTCTCGGAGAATACGGGACGTTGCGACTGCTTCGGGCCAACCCGAAAAAGTTTGACCAAATCGCCAGTACGGTCCTAAGCAAACAAGATTCGGGACCTGCTGACCGACCGCTCAAATATCCGGCCTGGGCTGCGCCTATTTTATCGCACGGCCTGCTCTACGTTCGTGGTCGGGACCGCCTGTTCTGCTTGGAACTCATTGCCCAACAGGAGGCGTCTGAAGATGAATCGGTCGAATAAACACCTTTTGTTCTCTGCCAGAACGTCCCTGCCAAGAATTCGAAAAGAGAACCAATCAGGCGGGTACGGCAAGTAGTTTTTCCAGGGCGGCCTTGGAGCCGCAAATCAACTGCTCGTAATCTTCTTGCTCGACATCTTCGCCCAGTAGCTCAATATCGTAGAAACCGTCATAGCCGGCGCCTGAGAGCGCCTCGACGATCTCTCTCCAGGGAACGCAACCCTTACCGAGTTGGCAACGATTCTGCTCATATTTTGGTGCTGAGCGACCATCTCCAAGGTGGACGATTCCTATCCGATCGACAAACTCTTCAATCCGCTGTACCAGATTCGGCTCATGCCCCAAATGATAGGTGTCAAAAGCGAGTTTGACATGCGGATGGTCAAATTCACAAATGATTTTCAGTGCGCTCTTTAGTGTCGTGAGAAAAGTCCATTCCTCAGCACACGCCGGGTGCATCGGCTCGATTGCAAGATCGACCGCCTCTTCCTCGGCAATGGGAGCCAGCGCAGTGAGGGCACTGGCGAACAACCGACGAGCGTGACGGCTGGTATGGCCTCCGCGGCCGCCACTGTAGAGAACCAGGGTCGGGCAGCCGATAAAACCGGCCATGCGGATAGCGGCAGCCGCATCTTGGAGACTTTCCTGATAACTGCGGCCATCGCTCCCGGTAAAGCCGCCAGCCCATAAGAGATTGGACACCTCAAGGTTTGTTTCTCGCAACAACTCCGCCCCCTTTTCCTCACCATAATCGGAAAGCTTCTGTCGCCAGATGCCGATGGCCGAAATCCCCGCCTCAACATAGTGGCAGACATCTTCTTCAAAAGACCACT
>Ga0315338_1000444_pt1 | contig 97071 bp, 95 predicted proteins | sample ASW8metaG_FD_204518 | JGI IMG/M metagenome (GOLD analysis project Ga0315338, IMG submission 204518) | Ammonia-oxidizing marine archaeal communities from Monterey Bay, California, United States - ASW #8 | ecosystem: Environmental > Aquatic > Marine > Coastal | place: USA: California | collected...
CCATAGGTAGTTTCTCAACTCCTTCGGGTACGGAATGGATGCTAATCAATTCCCAGTCAGCATCGGTGGAATGTTCGTTATTCTCTGCCAATACATCATGGTGGTATACAATATATTCAATGTGGCCAGCTTTTAAAGGTGTACCAGATTCAGCTCGGGTTTGGATATAGAACTCTTCATTTGAACGTCGTTGAGCTAATCTGGATACCAATTCAGTATTTTCGTCCAGTTTTACAAAAGGACATACGAATTGATGAGTTAATTCAACGCTTCCCTCTACAATTCGGACACCATCTCGATATCCTTCTTTGAAATGTCCATTGGCCATTTGTTTTTCAGCATCCTGAGCGACTTCTTCAAAGGTCAGAGAATCTGAATAAGTTTTTCCGGTTCCCTTAATTTGTCGGCGGACAAATTCGTTTACAGCAACTTTCATCATTTCCATGGATACAGTTTCTTATTCCAGTTTAATGCTTTGTATTTTTTTAATATTTTCATTGTTTCCTCAACCGGAAGCGCTTTGCTGGTACCGTATCTACTGGAAACAGTCTCTGCCATAAAAAGTGAATTGATAATCGCTTCCTCAGTGGCTTCCACTGTGGCCATAAATAAGCCATTCATAGCACGGTTTTTTAATTCTGTCCGATCTACAGTTAATTCATTTGATCTAGTTGATTTAAAGGTAGAAAAAATAATGGCATAATCACCACTACCATTGGGCGAATGGGCGCCAACCCGACCTAAGGCGTGATCCACTCGTTTAGCTATCCGTTTTAGATTGCGGTTAGATAGGGGTGCATCAGTGGCAATCACGATCATGCATGAACCTTCATCGTCATCGTAAGGAATTCTGGAAGAAAAAGGAGATTGTTTCAGTTCCCGCCCTACCGGTGCACCATTTATCGTGAGTGACCCGCCAAAATTAGTTTGTACAAGTACACCTACCGTATATCCGCCAGCTTCCGGTGGTAAAATCCTTGACGAAGTACCAATCCCTCCTTTAAAACCGAAGGCTCGAGTTCCAGTCCCAGCGCCTACTACTCCTTCCACAACAGGGCCGGATTTTGCATTATTTATGGCGGTAAAAACATGTTCTTTTTTTATATGTCGGCCGCGAATATCATTTAAACCCCCATCATTGGTCTCACCCACTACGGGATTTACAGATCGGATATTTGAGGTTTCCAAAATCATATAATCCACAATTGCATTAGCAACTAAAAAAATATTTAAGGTATTTGTTAATCCTATCGGTGTTTCAATTGTACCCAGTTCTTCTACCTGAGTAAAACCCAGAGCTTTACCAAATCCATTAGTGACATAAACAGCACCCATCACTTTATCTTCAAAAAGATTTCCTCCATGAGGTTTAATGATAGTAACGCCAGTCCGGACACTATCTCCGATAATCAAGGTTTCGTGGCCAACAAGGACTCCTTCTACATCAGTGATTGCATTCCATTCCCCGGTTTTGAATAGGCCGATCTCTAAACCCATGTCCCTGGGGCGAGTTTTTTGCCCAAACAAAAGCGAAAGAATCAGCAGTATAATCAGGCTGTATTTTGAAATACTCAAATTCATAGTGGGCGATGAGGGATTTGAACCCCCGACTTCTACGATGTGAACGTAGCGCTCTAACCAACTGAGCTAATCGCCCTTTAAAGGTTGTCCCATGCCATCAAAGGCCTGCAAATTTAACTTCGTGTTTTAGGGTAAACAATGGTGTCAACAGAAATAGTAATTAAGAATTTTGAAATTGTAAATGAGTTATTACTGGTATCTTTTTCAGATAACAGTGAAGCGATTGTAAATCTAAAAACTTTAAGAGAACGCTGTCCCTGTGCTTCTTGTGCCGGAGAAACAGATGCCTTGGGCAATTTATATAAGGGGCCGGAACAGAAATTAATAGAATCTAGCTATCAAATTAGCGGGATCCAGCCAGTAGGTTATTATGGTCTGCGTCCGTTCTGGAAAGATGGTCATAACACCGGAATTATTACGGGTGAACTGCTTAAAGAACTATCGGATTAAAATATATGTTTGATGTTGTTATCATTGGTGCTGGTATCGTGGGTTTAGCAATTGCACGCTCCATTGGAGAAACAACAAGTAAATCGGTATTGGTGATTGAAAAGGAGGAATCCTTTGGCCGTGGTATCTCCAGCCGAAACAGTGAGGTGATTCATTCTGGTATTTATTATAAGCCAGGTTCACTCAAAGCTAAATATTGTACGCTTGGCAGAGATATGGTTTATGATTTTTGTGAAAAAAACGATATTTGGTATAACCGCTGTGGAAAGCTGGTTGTGGGTAGGCATCATCAATCAGAAGAACTGAATACGCTATACAAAAATGGACAGGAAAATGACGTTCCTGAAATGCAGATTATTGATAAAAATGAGATCAATAAACTCGAACCAAATATTAAAGCTGACATTGCTCTATATATAGGGTGTACAGGGGTTATTTCCACTCATGATCTAATGGCGGAATTCTATAGAGTTTCCCAAGAAAATGACCAAGATTATTTGTTTAAATCCCACGTTATAGATGTTAAACAAGCAAACAATGGTTATGAACTGGACATTAAAAATGCACAGGGCGAAATTGAAAAAGTACTTTCCCAATGGGTTATTAACGCTGCTGGGTTAGAAAGTGATTTAGTCGCCCATATGATTGATGAAGATTCCCCTTCCCTGAGATATTCCAAAGGCTGCTACTATAAATTGTCGTCCAAATGGCGTGGAGCCTTTAAGCACTTGGTGTATCCATTGCCAAATGAGAAACAAGGTTCATTAGGAATACATCTTAGTTTCGATGAAACTCAAATGATGCGATTAGGGCCCAGCGCCGATTGGACGGATGGAAAAGAAGAAAACTACGATGTGGAAGAATATTTGCTTGATCAGTTCTATTCAGAAGGATGTCAATATATCCGTGGTTTAGAAAAAGAAGATTTATCGCCTGACTATGCTGGTATTCGTCCCAAAATATTGATGAGTGAAAATCCCATGCCAGATTTTTATATATCCCATGAAAAAGATAAGGGATATCCCGGATGGATTAATTTAATTGGAATCGAATCTCCGGGGTTGACTTCAGCAATTGCTATCGGAGAAGATATAGCTTCCTGGATTAGATAAAATTCAGTTGTCGCCAGGCCTCATAAACAATAATGGAAACTGCGTTAGCCAGGTTGATACTCCGACCTGATGATTTCATAGGGATTGTTATAGAATCATATTGATCAATAATATTTTGAGGTAAGCCTGTGGTCTCAGGACCAAAAATAAAAGCATCGTTTTTTTTATAGTTTAAATCAGAATATATTTTTTTACCCTTAGTTGATATGGAATAAACTGAATGATAATTTATTTTATTAAGACAAGTATCCAAATCTGGCCAAAGGTTATAATCTGTCTTTTTTATATAATCCATTCCTGCCCGGCGTAGCGTTTTTTCATTAATTGAGAATCCTAGAGGTTCAATAAGATGTAAATGAAAACCAGTATTGACCATAAGCCTAATGATATTGCCGGTGTTTGGGGGAATTTTGGGTTTATAGAGAATAATGTGTAACAATTATAATAAATTTATATTAAGACTGAATAATATTCTTTATACCATTTTATAAATTGTGGTATTCCTTTATTAATTGTTGTAATTGGCTTATAGCCTAATTTTTCAGTTGATTTTTTTATATCAGCTAAACTTTCCTTAACATCTCCCAGTTGCATAGGTAAATATTCAATTTGGGCTTTTTTCCCTAGATTTGTCTCAATAATATCAATTAAATCCATTAGACTTTCGCTTTTTGCATTTCCAAGGTTGAAGATTTCACATTTATAATTTTTTTCAATTGCGGATCGTGTACCTTTTATTACATCATCAATATAAGTGAAATCTCTTTTCATATTTCCATGATTAAAAACTGGTATAGGTTTTCCAGCAATAATTTTCTCTGTAAAAATAAACATTGCCATATCTGGTCGATACCAAGATCCATAAACCGTAAAATACCTCAGACCTGTAGTATTTAGACCATATAAGTGAGAATAGGAATGTGCAATAAGCTCATTGGCTCTTTTCGTTGCACCGTAAAGCGCAAGTGGTTGATGTACTCTATCATCAACACTATAGGGCATTTTTTTATTTTCGCCATAAACGGATGAACTGGAAGCATAAATAAAACTTTTTACTTTATTATTTCTACACAATTCAATGATATTCAAAAAGCCCACAAGGTTTGAATCCATATAGTTGTAGGGATTTTCAATGCTGTAGCGTACTCCTGCTTGGGCAGCGAGGTTAACAATTTTTTGAGGATCAAATGATTGGAACGATTTGGTGAGAGATTCTCTATCTGCGATGTCCACTTTGTTAAATGTAAAACTTTTAAAATGTTTTAGTTGCTTAAGACGAGCTCGCTTCAGATTTATATCGTAGTAATCATTTAGATTATCTATCCCTAAAACTTCATATCCATCTTCGAGAAGAGATTTACATAAATGATAACCAATAAAGCCAGCCGCACCTGTAATAAGAATTTTACTGGAATTCATTTGTTATTTTTTCTCACTCGTTCCTCTCCATAATTTTTTCCCCTTTAGTAAGAAAAAAAGGATCTAGTATTTGACAATACTAAAAACTGGCTTTGTATCTAGCAAGTCAGCACCATTTAATTCTACCAATTCAATTACAAATGCGTAACTCACTATATTACCATTCAATCTTTTTACTAAAGAACCAGTAGCTTTTGCTGTACCACCGGTTGCCAACAAGTCATCAACAATCAATACACGATCCCCATCATTAATAGCATCCTTATGCATTTCTATAGCATCAGTACCATATTCAAGTTCATATTTTTCTGAAATGGTGTCACTCGGGAGTTTCCCCGGTTTTCTAGCCAAAACAAATTTACAACCCAATTTTAATGATAAAGGTGCGGCGAATATGAAACCTCTACTTTCAATACCAACGATAACATCAATTTTTTTGTTCTTAAATGTGTTATAGAAGTAATCAATTGTTTCTCCGAATGCATTATTGTTCTGCAATAATGTGGTGATATCTTTGAATTGTATTCCTGGTTTTGGAAAATCAGGTACATTACGAATACTTTTTTTAATACGTTCAATATTCATTCATTTTTTTTATCGTTTTCGTGAATTAATGGTATTACTTGTTCAATCAATTTTTTTACGTTATCTACATTTTTCTCCATTATAGCATAGATCATTTCCATTGTTACTTCATCCTCGCTTTCATGCCAGCAGTCATAATCGGTACTCATAGCCATACTCTGGTATTCTAATTCTAACTCTCGAGCCAAAACTACTTCAGGCACTGTAGACATATTGATGATATCACAGCCCCAAGAACGAAACATTATACTTTCAGCTTTGGTGCTGAAACGCGGTCCTTCAATTGTCACAACAGTGCCACTATCATGATAGGTGAACCCAAGCTGATCACAAGCTCGTACCAAACAATTTCGTATTTCTGAACTAAACGGATCACCCATAGATACGTGTTGGACATCCGAGCCATCAAAATAAGTATTAATTCGTTTGGTAGTGCGATCAATAAATTGATTAGGAAAAACAAAATGCCCAGGTTCGATCTGCTCCCTAAGGGAGCCACACGCAGTAGCGGCAAGAATATGGGTACAGCCATTTTCTTTTAATGACCAAATATTGGCTCGATAGTTTACATTGGTAGGATTAATGGAATGACCCTGTCCATGACGGGATAGTATTGCTACAGGAACGCCTGCAATATTACCCACAATTAATTTAGAACTTGGATCACCATAGGGCGTTGAAACAGTTTCTTTTGAATAATCACTGATAAATGTTGGATCTTCCATACCAGATCCACCAATAATACCTATTTTTAAATCAATTGGCATTGCGTTGCTCCTTTAGCGAAACTTTATACGGATATGTTGCAACCCCTTTTTCAGTTATAATACCATGTATTAATTCTGCAGGTGTGACATCAAAGGCAGGTGTCGTGACCTCGATATCTTCAACAGTAAATTGTACACCTTTGATTCGAGTTACTTCATCAGGCGAGCGCTCTTCTACAGGTATATCATTTCCCGATTTAATATCATAGTCAACGGTGGATAGAGGCGCTGCTACATAAAAGGGCACACTATGATGTTTTGCAAGAACAGCTAAGCTGTAGGTCCCAATTTTATTAGCTGTATCTCCATTAGATGCAATTCGGTCAGCGCCAACGAAAATACCGTCAAGATTGATTTTTTTCATTGTCCGTGCTGCCATACTATCCGTCATTAAAGTGAAAGGCGTTTTGGTTCGTTTTAATTCCCATGTATTTAATCTTGCTCCTTGAAGTAATGGTCGTGTTTCACAGACATGTACTTTCAGGTCTTTTCCCTGGGCATGGGCATATTGTATTACACCGAGTGCTGTGCCAATTCCACTTGTAGCCAAACCACCTGTATTACAAATTGTCATTACATTAGCGTTATCAGGGATAAGATTGGCACCATGTAAGCCCAGGTTATGGCAACGCTCAATATCATCTTCCCTGATTTCATGGGCCAGTTCCAATAAGTCAATCTTCAGGTCATCTACACTTCCAGAAAAGTTAGTTGCTTTGTCTTTCATCTGTTTTACAGCCCACATTAAATTAACAGCTGTGGGCCTAGTGGCACCAATTTCGTCTGCTTTTTCAAGGTAAATTTTGACAAATATATCAAATTTGGTTTCTTCAATTTCATTTGCCGCAAGGACACAAGCATAAGCCCCGGCAACGCCAATGGCAGGTGCACCACGAATAGCAAGACGATATATTGCATCACAGACTACACGATAATTATCAGTTTTAATGTATTTTTCATCTAAAGGGAGTTTAGTTTGATCAATTAATTTTACTCCGTGATCTTCCCAGATTATTGTGGGCGTTAGAGCAACTAGTGTTTCTAAAGGCATTGATTATAATTATTAATTAATTATCTTATTTTCGATGAGGTTCAACAATAACTTTTAAAGATTCGGTCCCATTTTGCACCAAATCAAATCCATTTTGAATTTCATTTAATCCGATGCGGTGAGTTATCATTTCTTTGACTTTAACTTTTTTTTCTGAAATTAGATTTAATGCTTCCTTGAGATCGTTTGGAGAATTCGCATATGTAGTGGTAATGGTCCGATCATGCTTAAAGAAAAGTTTATTAATGTCAAATTGAACAGTTGAGTCTGGATCTGACGGTGCAAACAACAATATTGTAGCACCTTCTCCAGCTACTTCAAAGCTACCTTGGACAGCTGTCGGGTGACCAGTAGTCAGAATGATAATATCCGCTTTTTGGTCTATTTTATCAGCTATTATGCTAATATCTTCTGCAACTATATCAGCACCGAACTTTTTAGCCCATGGCAGGCGATTTTTATTTATATCTACTGCAATAATACGTTCAGCGCCACGGGCCTTAGCTAGAGCTATGTGTAAAATACCGGATATACCACTGCCAATGACCACCACCACATCTCCTGATCCTAGATTGATTCTGTTCTGACCCCGCACAACACAAGCTAATGGTTCCGCAAATGAAGCCTCTTCATATGTTATATTATCTGGAATTTTAAAAACACCCAGACGAGTGTTAATTTTGGGCAATCGTACATACTGGGAAAAACCACCAGGGTCATATGTTGTAGAATGAAGGGTTTTACACATTGTTTCTTGTCCACGATTACAAAATCTACATTCCAAGCAGGGGACATGATGACAAGCAACCACTCGGTCGCCGACTTTTAGATGATTGACTCCTTTACCCAATTCAACAATTTCACCGGATGTTTCATGTCCGAGAATCACCGGGACCTTGTCTAAGCGGTACCATTCCATAAGGTCACTACCACAAATACCACTAGCGTGGATTTTTACTAGACATTCACCTTCAGAAATTTGGGGAATTGGGTGCTTTTCTAAACGAATATCGGCGTTACTGAAATAATTGGCAATCAACACGATTTACATAGAGCTTTTATATTGCTCATAAGCGTCTTTGGGGGTAACACCGTTTACAACGACCGAACGTACAGTCTGAATCATATTTTCTGGAGATTCCGATTGGAATATATTTCGACCCATATCCACGCCAGCAGCTCCATCACTGATCGCTTTATGGGCAAATTCCAATGCATCTAGCTCCGGCACCTTTTTTCCACCAGCTATTACAACTGGTACAGGACATGCAGCAATTAAATCGCTAAAACCATCACAATAGTAAGTTTTTACTATATCAGCACCCAGTTCTACAGCAATACGCGATGCAAGAGATAAATATCGAAGATCACGATTCATATCTTTTCCCACTGCTGTAACTGCTAAAACAGGGATGCCATAACGATGGGCATCATTTACTAGTTTTGAAAATTCAACAATAGTTTGATGCTCATATTCGCCACCAATATAGATCGAAAAAGCAACTGCTGATGCATTCAAACGAATCGCATCTTCAATTGATACACATAGTTTTTCATTGGACATATCTTCATTTAGGATGCTATTACCACTTGAAACACGCAATACAATGGGTATATTGGTACGTTTCGGAATACTATTTTGTAAAATGCCTCTGGAAAGCATCAGACTATCTGCATGTGGCAATAACGGCACAATTGTTTCACGCGGATTTTCCAAACCCGAGGTTGGTCCCATAAAATATCCATGATCAATAGCAAACATAACGGATCCTGTTTCCTTTGGAAGGCCAGGTAATACTCTATCTAATCGATTTCTTAAACCCCAATTCATTATATTATCCTTTTATTTATTAATGTTTGATTATGAATAGATTAATTTGAATTATAAAATTTACTCTGACTTTCCTTGTGCAACAACTGCAGCTGTTTTTTTGTTAATTTCTTCTGGATCACCTAAATAATAGTGTTTAATTGGATTTAGTTCATCATCTAACTCATAAACTAAGGGTACTCCAGTAGGTATATTTAATCCAACGATTTTTTCACCAGAAATTTTATCCAAATATTTAACCAAAGCACGAAGAGAATTGCCATGAGCTACAATGAGAACTTTTTCCCCAGATTGGATGTTTGGGGCGATCATTTCATGCCATATAGGTAGAGATCGATCCACTGTATCTTTGAGGCATTCTGAAACAGGCAATTTAGAAATATCAACATCATCGTATTTTTCATCAAATCGGGGATGACGTTCATCATCTAGATTCAAGGGCGGGGGCGGTGTATCATAGCTTCTGCGCCAGATCAATACCTGTTCATCACCGTATTTTTGAGCCGTTTCTGCCTTGTTTAAGCCCTGGAGAGCCCCGTAATGCCGTTCATTCAACTGCCAGTTGTATTTAATAGGGATATTTATTAAATCCATTTCTGCTAGACACAGTTCCATCGTTTTGATTGCTCGCTGGAGTACAGATGTATAAACTAGATTAAATGAGTAGTTTTGATCTCTTAGCAATTGACCAGAGAATTTTGCTTCGGCAATTCCATTTTTGGTAAGACCAACATCGGTCCAGCCGGTAAATCGGTTTTCCAAGTTCCATTGACTTTCACCATGGCGAAGCAGAACAAGTTTATGTACACTCATAAAGTTTATTTTATACAATCATTTAATGATGGATTAGAAGCTAGAATTTTTGGATTTAAATAACCCAACAATCTCTGATACTTCTAGTTTGACTTTTTTAGGCCCAATCTTTCTTGGTTATAGCTTCCATCTTGAATTTGTCTCCACCAATTTTCATTTTCCAAATACCACTGGACGGTCTTACGAATCCCTGTTTCAAAAGTTTCTTTTGGTATCCAGCCCAGCTCATTTTTTAATTTGGAGGCATCAATCGCATAGCGATAATCATGCCCTGGCCGATCTTTTACATAGGTGATGAGTTCACTATAGGGGTTTCCATTTGTCCGCGGCCTTAATTCATCTAAAACTGAACAAATGATCTTTACAATATCAATATTACGGATTTCGCTGTTACCACCAATATTGTATGTTTCTCCAATTCTTCCGTTTTGTAATACCGTATCAATGGCATCGCAATGGTCTTTTACATATAACCAATCTCGTACATTGAGACCGTCACCATAAATTGGAAGTGGTTTTTCATCTATACAATTAGCAATCATAAGAGGAACCAGTTTTTCCGGAAATTGATAGGGACCATAATTATTAGAGCAATTTGTAATTAATGCTGGGAAGTCATAGGTTCGATGCCAAGCTCGAACTAAATGATCAGAACCGGCTTTCGATGCAGAATAAGGCGAACTCGGATCATAAGGAGATGTTTCTTTGAAAAATTCATCATTAGTCACCAAAGAACCAAATACTTCATCTGTACTTACGTGTAAAAATCGGAATTCATTATCTTTTTTCAATTTTAAATAAGTCATTGTCGCTTGGAGAAGAGTAGCTGTCCCAACTATATTGGTTTGGACGAAGTTCATTGGACTATCAATAGACCGATCTACATGTGATTCCGCTGCAAAATGAACAATAAATTTGGGACAGAAATCTGATAAAATTTTTAATACCAATTTTGAATCACAAATATCCCCTTGGACGAATTCATAATTTGGATGACTATCAATAGATTTAAGGTTTTCGGGATTTCCCGCATATGTTATTTTGTCCAAGTTTAGTATATTATGTTTTCTAGAGACGATTTGTTGGATAACATAATTACTCCCGATGAATCCACTGCCGCCAGTTATAAGTATTTTCATAATCGATCAATCTATTTATTAGGTGCAAAATTAGGGAAAATAGGTTTCACTATGTAATTGATATTTATTTTAAAGTATATAATAATAAAGTGATATTTTTTTACTTTAGTATTCACAAATAATTTATAAAAATATAGTTATGTTTATATATTGTGTATTATTACCTTTCAACTAAGGTGGATGTGGGATAAACAACAAATACAGAAAACGTGATTTATTTTATTTACTATTTATATGGATAAATATAAAATAAATAGTTTTTTTGTTACCAATATCCATTTGAGTTCAACTTAATTTATTTTAATTGATCAAGAGAATCTTTTTTGGGAAAAAATACTAAAGAAGAAAAATCAATTAATAATTTCTTGCCTCGTCGATCATGAATAATGTGACTGACGGGGCGGAGCCATTCATGAAAAAAGTTAAGTATGTCAAAGTTCAGAAGAATAATACTAATTTCATAAATTGGTTTAATAAAAGTTTATATTTGAGGAAATATGATATACACAAAACATAAATATCATGTGTACACACTGTTATTTTTAGCTTTCTTAGGGAAAATTTATCCTCAATCTATACAAGAACTGCAGAAAATGAAGTTAGAATATGAACAATTAATAAGAGGGCAGTCTAGTATAAAAAATCAAGCTGGTATTAACATTGAAATAGACCCTAAAACTGGGCTACCAGTAGAGAAAAAAATAACACCTTATTCATTAAAAAAGATTGATAGAGATTCTACTGGAATGTTTCCAAAATATTTTGGGTATGATTTTTTTACGAGTCGAGATACAGTGTCATTCTGGGAGAATCTTCCAACGCCGGCACATTACCTACTTGGCCCAGGCGATGAATTGATCCTTTCCCTTTGGGGTGAAACACAATTGAGAAAAAGCTATAATATTTCCAGAGATGGGAAAATATATGATGATAAAGTAGGCTTATTGAATCTGATGGGTAAAACAATTAACGAAGGAGAAAAATACTTAATAAACCAGTTTGGTCGAGTTTATGCTACTCTCAAAGGTAACAATCCATCAACATATATGGATGTTTCACTTGGGAAACTTCGTTCCATCAATGTCAATTTCGTTGGAGAAGTCAACTACCCTGGCGTATATCCTGTCCATCCTTTTTCCACTGTAATAACTGGCCTGATTCAGGCGGGTGGTGTAGACACCACAGGATCACTACGCACTATTCAAATTAAGCGTGATGGTAAACTTTTTACAACAGTAGATCTCTATGACTACTTTATAAATGGTGATCTGCCAGAAAAAATCCAACTCAGAGATCAAGATGTAGTTGTTGTCCCTATCCGTCTTTCCACAATTAACGTTGATTCCTGCGTGGTTCGTCCAGGTATTTATGAATCAAAATCGGGAGAAACAGTTAAACAAATAATAGATTATGCAGGTGGGCTTAATCCTACTTGCTCTTCATCCATCGGCTTGAAGCGTATCATTTCATTTAAAAAACGTAAACAAATAAACACAAATATAGAAAATTATTATATTGATTATGCCAATAGTCAACTAACCCCAGTTCAGAATGGAGATAGAATTACAGTACGCAGCATGTTTACAACACTTAAACAAGTAGAAATTATCGGCCAAGTAAAAAATCCTGGTTTATATTATTATTACCCGGGGATGAACCTCATAAATCTAATTGAATTAAGTGGTGGTTTCAGTGATACATCCTTTTTGAAAACTGTTTATCAGAATCGAGGTGAACTGATAAGACGAGATCCGTCAAGTCGTTATGAATCTGTAATAGAAGTAAACTTAAATAATATCATCTTTGGAAATGGCTCAGAAAATCTGGAATTGCAAAATCTGGATCGTTTCGTTGTCCATGCAAACCTCAATTTCTTTGAGAAGAAAAATGTGCAGATTTTGGGCGAAGTCAATATACCGGGGAGCTACCCGGTATTGAGCGATGGTGAGACCTTGCAGTCTTTTATTAATCGTGCTGGCGGGTTTACTAGTAAAGCTTTTGATGAAGGTATTGAAATATTTCGAGATTCGTTACGTGTTGCTTGGGAAAATGCCAATGTATCCTTGTCTCCCGGAGATAGTGTGGTCATCAAAGAACGCCCGGGAGTTATATTTATAACTGGTGAAGTATATAATGAGGGTCTAATTGAGTTCCAAAGAGGAAAATCTTTAAAATACTATATTGAAGGGGCAGGAGGGGTTACCCTTGATGGGGATAAAAGAGATGTTATTGTTATCTATGCTAATGGCGTTATAAAGCCTAAAAAATTTATGAGTTCACCAAAAATTCGAGATGGTGCCACCATTATTGTAAATAAAAAAGAGATATCCGAGCCTTTTAATCCAACAGAATTTGCGAATATGACTTTATCGCTATTATCATCACTTGTGACTGTACTGGTTCTTTCAAAACAGTTATAACTCCGAATGAAATTCACTGAATTCGAATCTATCATGGAATCCCGCGGGGTAATTACTCTTGCAGATATCGCTAGAGCATTGGGAACTACGCCTCAGGCCGTTTCTAATTGGAAGGCTCGCGACCAAGTCCCTTACCATATTGTCACCAAACTTTCACAAACATCCCCCACAACAGAAAATACTCAATCGTCAATTGTTAATTCTCTCCCTACATCATACCATCAAGATACTGCCATTACTCTATCAGACATTCTTCTTACAATGGCCGAACAACTTAAAGTCATCCTCCTGGTACCTTTTATTACAGTTTTTTTAACCTTCACCTATGTCCAGTTTTTAGAAGAGCCTCTTTATGTGAGTTGGGCTAAAGTTCTTTTACCAGAAAAAATAGAGAGCTTAGGTGGCCTTGCTGGTTTGGCTTCTCAGTTTGGTGTAAGTGTTCCTACTGGTCGTCAGGCGGATCTTTCCAGCCCCTCTCTTTTTCCGGATCTGTTGCGTAGCCGTACCTTTGCGGAAAAAATATTAGATAAACCGTTTTACACCAAAAAGTTTGATAAAGAACTACCACTTTTGGCGATCCTTACTCATGGTAATAATCGCCCTAAGTTTGGCAAAGATACATTGATAACAATAGCTCAGTCTTCATTGGATGAAATTCTGGAGTTTACTCAAAACCCCTCTACCACTTTTAGTGTAATAAGAGTTACTGTTTTTGAACCTGTATTTGCTAAGGAACTGGCGGAAGTGGTTTTGGCAGAACTAGAAGATCTTAACCGTTATTTTAAAAGTCAAATTGTTAGCGAAAAAACAATTTTCATTGAGAGCCGTATTGCCTCTGTTGAATCTGATCTTGAATCATCAGAATTACGTTTGAAAGCGTTTAATGAACAAAACCGTCAGATTGCATCTCCTGCATTACAACTTGAGCAAGAGCAGTTAACCCGCGATGTAGAAGTACAAAAAAGTGTCTACCTTACACTTAGGCAACAGCTGGAACTGGCTAAGATTGAAGAGGTACAAGAAGCTTCAATCGTTCAGATTTTAGACAAACCCCAGATACCTCTTGGACCGTCAAATAAAAATTTAAGACTTAGTGTTTTGCTTGCAGGTATGTTGGGCATAGGTCTGGGCATAGTATTGGGATTTATTCGCTCTTACCTTAATAACAGTGATATGGATGAACGCCGTAAGCTTCGCCGGGTACGCAACTTTATTAAGAAAAAAGGGAAAGATGTTATTTTGGATCACCGTATATCCATAATTGTAAGTATACTACTTATTGTTGGACTGCCCTTTTATCTTGGGCACAAATCCCAGGATCCTATTTTTTTTGGCATGTATTCTCTAAAAATGATGTTTGTCAACACCATCTATATCCTAACTCTCATTGCCTCAATTAGGCTATTTTTCCACCTTAGGCGCAAAAAAATTAATTAAATTAATTATCTGTGCCCTTTTTAGCTCTTAATTACTAGTAAAAACCCACTCGCTAATTTTTTTCAGTGAAACTATTAAAAAAATAATTTATGGATAAACTTGTTTTAATAAACTTATTCCAATCAAAAAACGCAAAGATTGGCGTTATCGGTCTTGGCTATGTAGGTCTCCCATTGGCACTACGTTTTGCTGAAGTAGGCTTTAAAACTATCGGTTTCGATATTGATATTGAAAAAATTAAAAAACTCAACGCTGGCGAAACTTATATTAAGCATATTTCTGCAGACAGAATAAAAACAGCCGTAAATAGTAGATTAAGCGCCACTATAGATTTCGGTGAGATTGCCACCGTAAACGCAATCCTAATTTGCGTTCCCACTCCTTTTGGCGTTTACAAAGAACCTGACCTAAGCTACATCCGCAGGACATTGGATTCCATCGAACCTCATTTAAAAGAAAACCAGCTATTAGTCCTTGAAAGCACATCTTACCCGGGTACCACGGAAGAAGAAATTTTTCCTTTCATCCAAGGTATTTTCAGCAAATCCAAGATCAAAAGCCCAAAGTCCAAATTCAATGTTGGTGAAAATTTTTTCATTGGCTATTCCCCAGAACGAGAAGACCCCGGCAATAAAGATTTTACTACAAAAACAATTCCAAAAGTAGTTAGTGGATATACAGAAAATTGCTTGGAAGTGACAAAAAAATTATATGATCAAATAGTAGATAAAACCGTTCCTGTATCTTCGCCAAAAGTTGCAGAAATGACAAAAATCGTGGAAAATATCCACCGTGCTGTAAATATCGGCTTAGTAAATGAGTTAAAAATGGTTGCAGATAAAATTGACATTGACATCTATGAAGTTATCAATGCCGCAGCCACTAAACCTTTTGGATTTACCCCTTACTATCCTGGTCCTGGCCTTGGAGGTCACTGTCTTCCCATAGATCCTTTTTACCTTGTTTGGAAAGCAAAAAAAGTGGATATGAACATTCACTTCATAGAACTCGCTGGTGAAATTAACGCCGCCATGCCTGCTTATGTTGTAGAGAAAGTAAATGAAGCCTTGGAAAGTGTCGGGAAAACCATTGAAACTAGTAAAATTATTATTTTGGGTCTGTCTTATAAAAAAAATGTGGATGATATACGAGAATCTCCTTCACTTGTCATTATGGATATACTAATAAACATGGGTGCCGATTTGCAATATTCTGATCCATATCTCCAAAAAGTTCCAAAAACTAGAAAATACAATTTTGATCTTGAAAGTGTTGAACTCAACGCAGATAACATAAAATCATTTGATGCAATATTATTAATAACGGATCATGATGAGTTTGACTACAAATTGATCGAGAAAGAATCAAAGTTGATAATTGATACAAGAGGAAAGTTTGATAAGTCACAGAAAATTATTGTTGCTTGATAACTCTGATTATAATCTTATAAAAAAGAAAGAAAAAAATAAATGAAAAATATTTTTCTCATCGGCGGCGAAGGTTATATTGGTAATGTTTTATCTCAAATCTTGCTTTCTCATGGTTATAAAGTAATATCCTATGATAATTTGCTTTATAATAATCATCCCTGTGTACTGAACAAAACACATTATGAAAACTATCGCTTTATTTATGGTGATATTGTGGACATAATTGCACAAGAAAAAGTGTTTAATGAAATAAATGCCGTTGTTTTGTTAGCTGGTCTTGTTGGTGATCCCATTACCAAAAAATATCCGACAGAATCAGCGATAATAAATAATAAAGGTATAAAAAATGTTATCAATCTTTGTAGGAAGTTTAACATAGAAAAATTTGTATTCGTTTCCACTTGTTCCAACTATGGACTCATTGGTAGTGAAGAACTGGCTGATGAAAACTATGAATTGAACCCATTATCTTTTTACGCAAAATCAAAGGTTAATGCGGAAAAATATATTTTATCATTAAAAGGTAAAACTGATATGAACCCGACAATATTACGTTTTGCTACGGCATTTGGTCTATCTCCACGCATGCGGTTTGATCTCACTGTAAGCGATTTTACCCTAAATTTAGCTATTGGTAATGAATTGCTTGTTTACGATCCTCTTACTTGGAGGCCATATTGCCATGTGAAAGATTTTGCCAACTTAATAAAAATGGTGATCGAAAGTCCCAGTGAAAAAGTGGCTTGGGAAATATTTAATGCTGGTAGCGATGTAAATAATGCTACCAAACAAATGATTGTAAACTATATTCTAGAAAAATTCCCTGATGGCAAAGTTCACTATCAGGAACATGGAAGTGATCCACGGAACTATCGCGTGAACTTTGAAAAAGTAAAGTCTGTGCTTGGTTTCGAACCCAAATACACCATTCAAGATGGAATTAAGGAACTTATTGAAGCTATCAATAATCATATATTCGACCATGTAGATCAGAACCGTAATTTCTTTGGCAATTATGAAATTGAATATTGAGGATACAAAAATTATTGGCTTGATCAATTATATGAAAACCAAATAAATAACCATTCTCCGATAAATTGATTAATCACGAATCACCAAACACAGATTCCCAAACAATACCATTATCTGTTCCTTCAATTAAAGGTAACGAATGGAAATATGTCAAAGAATGTCTTGATACTGAATGGGTTTCATCTGCCGGTAAGTATGTGGATCTTTTCGAAAATAAAATTGTTGAATATACAGGTGCAAACCATGCTATCGCATGTGTAAATGGCACTTCAGCACTACATGTTAGCCTGAGACTAGTTGGTGTTCAACCGGGGGATGAGGTTATAGTACCAACGCTAACCTTCATCGCACCGATTAATGCTGTTACTTATAACGGCGCTAGCCCGATATTTATGGATGCGGATGAGTACTATAACCTAGATATAGAAAAAACCATTGATTTCATCAAAAAAGAAACCAAATTAAGTAATAGCAAATCACAAATGGGGGATCATGAATCACCAATAACAATTAACAAAAGAACCGGGAAGCGTATAGCTGCTGTTGTACCAGTACACGTATTTGGGAATGCGGTTTGGTTGGATGATCTGATTTCACTTTGTGCAGAACGAAACATTCCCGTCGTGGAAGATGCTAGTGAAAGTTTGGGTTCCGTTTATAATACTGGGAAATACGCTGACTGTCATACTGGCACCATAGGCAGGTTTGGTTGTCTTTCCTTCAACGGGAACAAGATTATTACCACAGGTGGTGGTGGAATAATACTTACAAATGATAGTAAACTAGCTGAAAAAACGAGATATCTTATTACTCAGGCCAAAGATGACCCTATTTATTATATACACAATGAAATTGGTTATAATTTTCGCCTTACCAATATACAGGCAGCATTAGGATTGGCTCAGTTGGAGAATCTGCCAAAGTTTTTGCAAAAAAAACGCGAGATATTTTATCAATATAAAACCTCTCTTGAAAAAATGGATTGTTTTACAATTGCAAATGTGCCAGAATATGCAGATAACAATCATTGGTTAAATATTTTACGGATTAGACACAATGGATACAGTGAAGATCTAGCATCACTAATGGGAAGATTGACAAAGAGTGGCATAGGTACTCGACCAGTTTGGTATCTTAATCACCTTCAAAGACCGTTCAAAGACTATTATTCTTATAAAATTGAAAATGCAACCCAATTAGTTAATAATTCACTTTGTATACCATCGTCAAGTAGTCTATCCATATTAGAGCAAGAAAAAGTAATAAATAGTTTAAATCAAACATAGTAACTATGAATTCAAAACCCAAAAAATTCAATATTGATAAAGAGCGACGTGGCTTTGCTGGTGCCCACGATATTATTGATGGTGCGAATATAAACCGTGATCTTAAGAAAAATGAAATTTTGAAAGATTTCAACGTAATATTACTTGATCCTCCAAAAGATTTCTCTAAGAAAAAATATAAAGTTCTTTTAGTGCAAGGACCGCATGACGAGAGAGAAGGTGAAGCAGTATTTCCTCTGGGTTTAGGCTATATTGCTCGAATTTTAATAATGATGGGTTGTGAAGTTGAAGTATTAGATGCTCACGCAAAAAATTATAGTAAAGAAGAAACTTTAAGTGATATTAAAAAAAGAACATTCGATCTAGTAGGTATTACTGCTCTATCAACCCAATATTCGTTTGTAAAATGGATTTCATCAGCAATAAAACAATATTTTCCCAAGAAAAATATTATTGTTGGAGCGCAATTAGCTCATTATAATGCTGAAACAGTTTTAGAAAATACTGATGTTGATATTTGCGTTCGAGGGGAAGGTGAGATTACAATCCAAGATATTATTTATAATCTTACAGATTTATCGGATGTAAAAGGAATATCATATAAAGATCAGAATAATATAATACACGCTAATCCTGATAGGGAGCGTATTGCAAATCCCGATTTGATTCCATACCCTTATTATGATGTTTTTGATATGGACTATTATTTTAAACAATCAATTTTCGGTTCTCCTGTAAAGCGTTCGATTAATGTATTAAGTAATAGAGGTTGTCCATATTCATGTACTTTTTGTTCGTTATCATTTCCAAATGTTACTTATCGTTCCGTAGATAATGTCATTGCAGAAATTCAATATCTTAAAGATAACTATGATGTTGATTCTATTCTCTTTGCTGATGAATTATTTGTTATAAGTAAAAAAAGAGTCTACGAGTTTTGTGAAAAAGTAAAACCTCTCAAAATAAAGTGGGGTGGTCAAGGTAGAGCAAATGTTGTGGATGATGATGTAAAACTTATTAAGGCAATGAAATCCAGTGGTTGTCAATATATTGGATATGGTCTTGAATCAGCCACTAATGAAATGCTTAGTGCAATGCAAAAAAAATCAACAGTTAAACAAAATGCAAATGCAATTCGAGTAGCACTAGATCAAAAATTGATTGTAGTTGCACAATATATGTTTGGGTTTCCAGGTGAAACAATTGAAACTATAAAAAATGGCATTGATTTTTTTAAAGATGTTGGATACTGCCCTCCTTTAGGTTCCTATAGTGAACCTCATATTTCTATAACAGTTCCATTACCAGGTTCGCAACTATACGAGGATTCTAAAGTTAAAGGAATAATTAAAGATGAAAATGAATATCTTGAAAAAATTAGTATAGGATATCATTTTAATAAGGATATTGTTGTTAATCTTACGGACTTTACTGATGACGAACTTTATGAGTTAAAAATTAATACTGAAAAAATAATGTGGGGAAATTATATTTCGTATCTAAAAAGAAAGAATCCATTTTATTCACTAAAGTTTGCATTTGATCGATTAGTAAAAATTGTGCAATTGCTAGGTCCTTTTTTATTATTAAAAAAAATAATTATTAAGATTATAAGACTTATAGTAAAAAAAGGAGAAAAATTTCCTAATTTATTTGTACCTAAGTATAATGATGTGAAAACAGATTATATTTATAAACCCACCGATCCAGTTGCTAGATTAAGAAAGACTCTCACTAACTCAAATAAAAAATGAAAAAACATATTCTGTTTGAGTAGTTGATGCAAAAGTGATATAAGAATCCTTTTTCTGCTTAAATAATAAACGAACCGAACGGGTTTGAGAATCCAACAATATGCAAATTGCTGGAATTATAAACGACGAAAGAGAAGATATACATAATGGATAAAAAGGATTTAATTGTCATAAAAAAACATTGGGAAGCTATAGAAACTGATTCCTTAAAAGATAAAAACTTACAAATTGTTGAAAGATCAGCTATTGGTGATTTGTTAAATAATTTTAAAGTTGACACTTTAGCTGATATTGGCTGTGGAAACTGTGAGGATACAGTATTTTTTTCTCAATCAGCAAAGTCTGTTGATGCTTTTGATTATTCAGAAAAAATGATTAAGGCTGCAAATAAAATTATTGGTGAAAGTAATGCAAAAAATATAAAAATTGCAAAATTAGATTTAATAAATGACCCAATAATTAATTCCTATGATACAATTATAACAAAGAGAGCATTAATTAATCTCGGAAATTTTGAAAACCAAAAGAAAGCAATTGTAAAAATCCATAATTCATTAAATAAAAATGGCTATTATTTAATGCTGGAGTGTAGTGTGAATGGTTTAAATAATATGAACTCAATTAGAAAATCGCTTTCCCTTAATGAAATATCAATGCCGTTTCATAATTATCATTTTGAAATGGATCAATTATTAAAGTTCCTTAAAAATTATTTTAAAATAAAATCTGTAAGATATTTTTCTGATTATTTTTTTCTAACAAGGATTGTTGGTCCACTTATTAATAAAGATGAACCTTACAAATATGATAGTCTTTTTAAAGAATTATCAATTATGGAACTAATAGAAAAACAGATAGGGCCACAGTTCTTATTTGTGTTAAAGAAAAAATGAAAACGATAATAATAGCTGAAGCGGGTGTTAATCATAATGGCTCTATTGATTACGCAAAGAAGCTTATTGATATAGCCTTTGAAGGAAAAGCAGATTATGTCAAGTTCCAAACTTTTAAGGCAGAAAAAGTTGTGACAAGAAATGCAAATAAAGCAGAATATCAAAAAGGATTAACGAGCACAAATGAGACCCAATTTGAAATGATTAAAAAATTGGAGTTAGATAGAAAAGTTCATGAAGATTTAATTGATTATTGTAAACAAATAGATATACAATTCCTATCCACAGCATTTGATCATGATAGTATTGAATTATTAGACGAATTAAATATACCCCTTTTTAAAATTCCATCAGGTGAGATTGACAATCTACCCTACCTACGCCACATTGGGCGTATGGGGAAACCAATTATAATGTCTACGGGTATGTCTACATTGGATGAAGTTCATAATGCATTGAATATTTTGATAGAATCGGGTGCAGAAAAAGAGCAAATAACTATTTTGCATTGCAACACCGAATATCCTACGCCTATGAAAGATGTAAACTTGAAAGCTATGCTTGCTATCAGAGATGAATTGGGAGTAAATATTGGTTACTCTGATCACACCCTTGGAATTGAAGTCCCCATTGCTGCCGTTGCCATGGGTGCAACTGTAATAGAAAAACACGTTACTCTAGATAGAACAATGCCTGGGCCTGATCATGCTGCCAGCCTAGAGCCGGAAGAACTGAAAGCCATGGTATCGGCCATCCGCAACATCGAAAAAGCTATGGGGGATGGTGTGAAAAAACCAAGCCAAAGTGAAACCAAGAATATTCCTGTAGTTAGAAAATCAATTGTGGCAAAAACCCCAATCAAAAAAGATGAAGTTTTTTCTGAAAATAATTTGGACATCAAGCGACCTGGTACGGGGTTATCACCAATGATTTGGGATAAAATTATTGGTACTCGATCAATTAAAGATTTTGACATAGATGAGTTAATCATAAAATGATGAAAATTTGTTTAGTCACGGGTACTCGGGCGGAATATGGTCTGCTTCGTTGGTTGATGGATGGAATTCAACAATCTTCGAAATTAGAATTGCAAATCGTTGCTACAGGAATGCATTTATCACCTGAATTTGGGTTGACTTATCAAGAAATCGAAAATGACGGATTTAAAATTGATAAGAAAATTGAAATGCTCGTTAGTTCTGATTCCGCGAATGGCATTGTTAAATCTATGGGGCTTGGTATGATTGGATTTGCGGATGCCCTTACAGAATTAAAACCTGATTTAATAGTAGTACTTGGAGATCGGTATGAAATATTTTCGGCAGTTGCAGCTGCGATGATTTTTCGTACACCTGTAGCTCATTTACATGGCGGCGAAGCAACCGAAGGATTAATTGATGAGTCAATTCGGCACTCAATTACAAAGATGTCCCATTTACATTTTGTGGCAGCAGAAGAGTATAGGAAAAGGGTAATACAGTTGGGCGAGCAACCAGATAATGTTTTTTTGGTTGGTGGTTTAGGTATTGATAATATTATCAAACTTAATCTTTTGGGACGTAAAGACTTTGAAAAATCGATTGATTTTAAACTGGGAATTAAAAATCTGCTGATCACCTTTCACCCTGTTACTTTAGAAAAAAATACTTCAGAAAAGCAAATGAATGAGATTTTAATGGCGCTAAAAGGGTTGAAAAATACACATTTGATTTTTACCATGCCAAATGCTGATACTGATGGTCGTATTATTTTTAAAATGATTGAAGATTTTGTAAATAATCATCCCCATGCTAAATCTTTTACTTCTCTTGGGCAACTCCGGTATCTTTCGAGTATAAAGCATGTAGATGGTGTTATAGGCAATTCATCAAGCGGTTTAGTTGAAGTGCCTACTTTTAAAAAAGGAACGATTAATATTGGGGACAGACAACGAGGCAGAATCAAAGCTGAAAGTGTAATTGATTGCAAGCCAACAACAAAATCTATTTCAGATGCAATTAAGAAACTATATTCGTCAGAATTTCAAGAGAAACTAAAGACCGTTAAAAACCCTTATGGTTCTGGTGGAGCAAGTGAAGCTATAGTGAAAACACTTGAAAATATTTCATTAAAGACTATCTTGAAGAAGAAGTTTTATAATATGGCAAATTCATGAAAATAGTATTTATTGGTGCTGTTACCTTTTCAGAAAAAACTTTAGAAAAATTAATAGCCTTAAAAGCCAATATCGCTGGTGTTTGCACCCTTAAAAAGTCTTCATTCAATGCCGACCATGTTGATCTAACTCAATTATGTATGAAGCACAATATCCCGGTGAGGTATACAACTGATATAAATTCTGATGAAAATATTAGTTGGATTAAAACACTTGTCCCTGATGTTATTTTTTGTTTTGGATGGTCCCGATTGCTAAAAACAGATTTGCTCAACCTTGCACCACTGGGAGTATTAGGATATCATCCAGCAGCGTTACCTGCTAATCGTGGAAGGCACCCGCTTATTTGGGCGCTTATTCTTGGTCTAAACGAAACTGCGTCTACATTTTTCTTTATGGATGATGGCGTGGATAGTGGAGATATAGTATCACAGTACCCAATCAAAATATCAGAGAATGATAATGCGGGAACCCTATACAAACGAATAACAGAAACTGCTCTTGAGCAGATTGATGAATTTTTACCAACATTGCAATCTGGGGATTGTAAAAGGACTGAACAAGACCATAATAAATCTAATACATGGCGAAAGCGAAATAAAAATGATGGGAAAATTGATTGGAGAATGTCAGCAATAACTATCCATAACGTTGTAAGAGGATTAACAAAACCATACATCGGCGCCCATTTTGAATATAAGGATGAAATTATCAAAGTCTGGGAAACAAAAGTAATTAGGGGTGGTGAAGAAAATATTGAACCAGGAAAAGTAATCTTGGTTGATAATAATGGAATCGTTGTTAAGGCGGGGGAAAATGCCATTCGTCTAATAGAGACCAAGCCGATATTAGATATAGAACCAGGGAGTTATTTATGAGAGTACTTGCAATAGCCCCCCATCCAGATGACGAAACCTTGGGTTGCGGGGGAGCTCTTTTTAGACATAAAGCTGAAGGCGATGAAATTTATTGGCTTATTATAACGTGTATCAGCCAAGAAGCCGGCTGGCAAGAAAAGGTTGTGAAAAAACGCGATAATGAAATTGATGCAGTGGCAGAAAAATATGGGTTTTCTGATGTCTTCAATTTGCGATTACCCACAACAAAAATAGATACACTACCTATACCCGATTTGATAGCGAAAATCTCTAATGTATATAAAAAAGTGGAGCCAGATATAATTTATATGCCTTTTGCCAATGATGTGCATACCGATCACCAGATCATTGTCAAGGCTTTGCAGTCCACATTAAAATGGTTTAGACATCCACACATTAAAAAAGTATATATGTATGAAACACCATCTGAAACAGAGTTTAACTTTGTGGAAAACAGGGTTTTTCGGCCAAATGTATTTGTAAATATTTCTCTCTATATAGATGATAAAATTGAAACCATGAAGATTTACGAAAGTGAAATGGGCGATTTTCCCTTTCCGCGGAGTGAGAAAACCATACGCTCTTTGGCAGCTTTCCGGGGCAGTCAGAGTGGCTTTGAAGCAGCCGAGGCCTTCGAGTTAGTCTACGAGCGAAAATTATGAAAGATATTACTGTACAAATTGATATCACCATCCTCCAGGCTATGAAAATGCTGGACAAAACAGCAGAAAAATGTTTGCTGGTAGTAGATAATAATAATAATAAGCTGTTAGGGACTCTTACAGATGGTGACCTACGACGCAGTATTTTAGATGGGATAAAGTTTTCAGAAGATATTTCTGATAGTTATAATCCAGAACCAACTGTACTTGTAAAAGATAAGTACAGCACAGAAGAAGCAAAAAATCTCCTGCGGGACCTTAAACAAGATCTTTTCCCGGTTGTTGATGAAAATCACAGGGTTGTGGATTATATCACCTGGTCAGGTTTGGGTGGTGAGAGTCAAATAGAAAAATCACTGGTGGATGTGCCTGTTGTTATCATGGCTGGCGGCAAAGGGGCGCGCATGGAGCCTTTTACCAAGATCCTGCCCAAGCCCTTGGTACCTATAGGCGAAAAACCCATTATAGAGCATATTATAGAGCACTTTACCGATCTAGGCTGTTCTGAATTTCACATGACGGTAAACTACAAAGGCAAAATCCTGAAAGCTTACTTTGAAGAACTGCAGCCCGATTATGAGATAAACTTTATTGATGAGGAAGAACCACTTGGTACCGCTGGCAGCCTACGCTTTTTGGATGGTAAATTCAATCAGCCTTTTTTTGTGACCAACTGTGACATCATCATTAAGGCTGATTACACCAATTTATATGAATTCCATCAAAAAGGTGAATATGATATAACTTTGGTCGCATCTGCCAAAGAATATGTAATCCCCTATGGAACCTGCGAACTGAACCGTGATGGGCACCTATCCCAGATCAATGAAAAACCTACATACGATTTTTTAATAAATACGGGCCTATATATTCTGAACCCTAATATCCTTGAACTGATCCCAGCGAATAAGTTTTATCATATTACACACCTCATCGAAGAGGCAAAAAATAAGGGAAAAAAAGTGGGTGTCTTCCCAATAGATGATGATGCCTGGATCGATGTGGGTCAGTGGGCAGAATACAAACAAGCGATTGACAGATTATAATTATCGAGAGATATTTTGATTGAAAATATTGCCATTATTGGCCTCGGAAGTATTGGCAGACGGCATTTACGTCTTGCCCGCGAATTTAGGTCAGAAATAAAAATTATAGCTGTTCGTTCGGGGAAGGGGAAAAAAGTACCTGAAGAAAAAATCGCGGATAAAATTGTTTATAATATTAAAGACGCTATGGATATTGGTATTCAAGCAGCTGTTATTTCCACTCCCGCCGTTTATCATATCAAGCAAGCAAAAAAGTTAATGGAAGCAGGCATTCATGTTTTGGTAGAGAAGCCTTTATCCCATAATATGGAAAATATTGATGATCTTTTGAAAATTGCAGAAAACTCGGATGCTGTTGGACTTGTGGGTTACTGCCTGCGTTACGATCCTGGAGCATTAAAATTCAAGGAAATGTTAGGTAGCAATGAGGCAGGCAAGATACTGCGAATAAATGTGGACTGCGGTTCCTACCTACCGGATTGGCGGCCGGATCAGGATTATCATCAATCAGTTTCTGCAAAAAAAGAACTTGGCGGAGGAGTATTGCTCGAATTGAGTCATGATCTGGATTATATCTGTTGGTTTTTTGGAAATATTGAAACCGTATCTGCAGTTTTACAAAATAGTGGTACTCTTGATCTTGATGTAGAAGATAACGCAGATCTCATTCTCAAAACTGTAGAAGGGCTAACAATATCTCTACATCTTGATTTTAATAGCAGAAATATTAGGCGGAATTGCAATGTAAAAACTTCAAATGGGACCCTTATTTGGGATGCTATATCTAAACAAGTAATCTGGCGACCAACCAATGGTCCTGAAAAAGTGGAAAGTTTTAATCATCATAAAGATGAAATTTATCGGCAACAGTTAAAACACTTCTTCAAATGTATTGAACATGATCAGACACCAATGGTTTCTCTTTATGATGGCATTGCAGTACTCCAAATAGTTGAGGCCACGAGAAGATCAAACGAAATAGGGAAAACAGTGGCTCTGGCATGAAAACACATGCTTTTATTTTTGCCCGTGGGGGATCCAAAGAAATTCCAGGTAAGAATATACAGCTTCTGGGCGGTAAACCATTACTTGCCTGGTCTATTGAGATTGCCCGGGATATACTAGAAATCAAGCGGACATTCGTTTCTACCGATAATGCTGAAATCGCAGAGGTTGCCCGGCAATTGGGAGCTGAGGTGATTGATCGTCCTGCAGAGTTAGCACAAGATGATACACCCGAATGGCTGGCATGGCAGCATGCAGTTAAATGGGCACAAAATGAATATGGTAATTTTGATCGCTTCATCAGCTTACCTACTACTTCACCACTTCGAAATAAAGATGATGTGCTGAATTGTCTGAGCCACCTGGATAACCAAACCGATATAGTTGTTACGATAACTGAAACCAGCCGTAGTCCCTGGTTCAATATGGTCCGAGTTGGTGAAGATAAGAGGCTGCGTTTAATGGTGGATGGCAACTATACCCGTCGGCAGGATGTCCCTAAAGGCTACGATATGACCACTGTGGCTTATGCCACTAATCCTGTATTTATCATGAATAATGAAAAAATATGGGATGGCAGAGTAAAAGGAATTTTGATACCGCGGGAACGCGCCTTAGACATTGACACAGAACTAGATCTGAAAATAGCGGAATTTCTTATACAGCGCCAATCCGCAAAGAATGAGGTAGAGTTTTATGCTGAATAACATGGTTGTTGTCATCAGCGGCGGTGTTGGGCGTCTTGGATCTGCCTTTACGCGTGCAGTGGTTGCATATGGAGGCAGGGTCGTTATTGGCGATGTAAAGCAGGCGCAAGGCAACCAGCTGGTAACGGAACTTGGAGAAGACAAAGCGACTTTTTTTCATGGTGATCTCACTGATCCTGATGTTGTTGATCGATTGATCCAACAAGGAAAAGAAAAGTTCGGTAGCATAGATGCAGCAGTGCACTGTGCCTACCCTGTTTCTAAAGGATGGGGGGCTCGGTTTGAAGATTTACAATCTGATAATCTTGAAAAAGATCTCTTCCGACAACTGGGTGGCGCGATTCTCTTCTCCCAGCGGATTATACACCATTTCCGAAATCAAAAGTATGGTAACTTGATCCATCTTTCATCCATTCAAGGGATTGCCGCCCCCAAGTTTGAACACTACAAGGGCACAGAAATAATTTCCCCCATAGAGTATAGTGCCATTAAATCTGGTATCATTTCTATTACTCGTTATTTGGCCAAGTATTGTAAAAAGCAGAACATCCGTGTTAACTGCATCAGCCCAGGCGGAATTCTTGATAACCAGCCGGAAAGTTTTTTGGAAAAGTACCGTAGCTCTTGCACCAGCAAAGGTATGCTGGATCCTACAGACATTGTTGGTACCCTGCTCTACCTTCTCTCTGACCAGTCTAGTTATGTCAATGGACAGAACATCATTGTAGATGATGGATGGTCCTTATGACGCAATTCCAGTATTTGATAATACAAAACATTAATTGAGGAAAATATGATTACACTTCCTGATTTTAAAAAAGCATTCGAATTTGAAAATAACTTTTATCTTTCGTGCGATGTAGCCAGAATCAGCAAAATGATTGCTCATTATGAACTTTATAAAATGGTGATCAATATACCTGGTTCAATAGTTGAGTGTGGTGTTTTTAAAGGAGCGTCACTTACAAGGTTTACTATGTTCAGGGAACTTTTTGAAAGTCCCTACTCTAAAAAGATAATAGGTTTTGACACTTTCCATGAATTTCCTGAAACAGAATTTCAAGATGATAAGAAGGTTAGAGAAAGTCTTATTAATACAGCGGGAGGGGAAAGCATATCCATTGAGCAACTTACAGATGTCCTGCAGCGGAAGGATATATTTAAGAATATTGAACTGATTGAAGGAGATATAACTTCGACAGTCCCAGAATATATTTTTTCCCATCCACAGCTGAAGGTGTCTTTACTTAACCTTGATGTTGATATTTATGAACCTTCAGTAACAATTTTGGAGCATCTTTATTCTAGGATCGTAAAAGGAGGTGTTCTGGTGCTTGATGATTATGGTACTTTTCCTGGAGAGACCAAGGCCGTCGATGATTTCTTCAAAGACCAAGAAATTAGCATAAGAAAATTTCCTTATTGTACAACGCCAAGTTATATCATAAAAGACTAGTCACTTTTTCGAACTTACTATAATGATTCTCTGTACTGATCCAATACTGAAAGAGAGATTGAAAAGGGAACAGATAGATGCCACTGTTTTTGATTCAGTATTGACTAAAAATGAAAAACAAAAAATGCTGGAATCTCTATACGGGTTTGCAACAAGTTGGTTCATTGAAAAAGATGGACGGGATTATACAGAATATAGAGATGTTTCCATTGGCGGCGTTATTTCTGATGAAATAATGAACCTTTTCCAGATGCTATTTCATTTTAGTTGGCTTATAAACAAAAGTGAAAACAAAGATTCGATACAATTTTATGATTCAAAATCCTGTAAGATACCAGAACCAATAAATGAATTGATATCATTTGTTGGGGGTAAAACTGAAACATGCTCTGAATCCTACCCTTATTTTTGTTTTAACGAACGTTATAAGTCGTTTATAGGAATGGAAAGAAATAATGCTGTGGTTAATTTTAGCGAACATAATAAAGAAAAAATTTCAATAGGCTCTATTTCCCCATTAAAAATCTGGATAAAAGTAGCTGGTTCCCGATTCTTTAACTTTTTTTCTGGTAAAAATCAGTTTATTTATATCCATGTTCTAAGATCTCTTGTTCCATTTTTTCGTTCATATATGATTAATGGAAAAAACGAGGTAGGTTTAATTTTAACCTCCAAATCAAAAAAGCGGGCATTCTTAGATTTTACAGGCCAAAGTTTAATTGAGAGAATAAAAAAATTCATTGTATATAATCTCAAGGGTGTGCGTACGGATACTTTCAATTATCCTCATTCTTGGTCAAAATTCACTACTCCATTAAATGCTGATTTACACAAGAAACTTGTTGATAGTTTTAAAATGAACTTCCATCGATCAGCGGTTAATTTATTAGAATATCCCGATTCAAAAGCATCCAGCTATTTTATTGCACATTTTGAAAGTTATTATCTACGAATTCTACCAAGTTTTATTCGCGCAATTGATTATTATTATAACAAGTATGGTGAAAAGAAGGTTGCTGGTTGCTTGGTAGAATTCATCCATCCACTAACGTTTCATATCTTTTCTAATTTAAATAAAACATCAGTTTGTGTCCCTCCAAATTTCTTTTTACATAATCAATATCTATCTCCCTATTTAATCGCCAGATTTGGGAAATATTTTCGGACTGTAGCCGTTTCAGAATACGACAGGTCTCGATATACCAAGCTTGGATATACAGAGGAACAAATAGAAGTTCTTGATCCTGGGTTTTTTAATGATCTGCGAAACAAGCTTAAACCTTTCAAAACAATAAAAAACATTCAGGGTGCAAATGTTTTGATTCTTCCCCCTTGGATTGACCACCTTGATACTTATCGACATTTAATTAGCAGTCAAGACTTAACCTGTTATTTTTCTGATATTTTGGATATTCTTGATGATCTAAGTATCTCATCCATCAATATTCGTATGCATCCTGGTCTTGATTCAGTTGAAATGAATGCTACTCATTATACTGCTGCTGATTGTTATAGATACTTTGTGGATATGGCGATACAAAGAAGAGGGAATCCCTATTCTTTTAATTTGGCATTTAGTAAGAGTATGCATTCCAATTTTGAATCAGATGTTCAAAATAGCGATTTCGTGATTGGGCCGATAAGCGGAAGTTTTATTGATACTCTATTATTTGGCAGGGATTATGTGGTTTATGATAAGTCTGTATCACCATTTCCGGGTATTTTTGAAAGCAATCTAATAGATGATGAGATTGTAAAATGTAACAAAGGTAAAGAGGAATTAAAAGAATATTTGAGTAATTACAAACCCAATAATCGAGATCATATTTTTCGAACATATTACCCTGATATTTTCTTGAATAATAATAAAGAAAAAAACATAAATTGTAATTTCAATCAACTATTCAATTTAAAGGAAAACAAAATTAGTTAATCCCCTTAAAAAGTGTAGGGGATTTTCATTAATTAATAATAAATAACAGAAAATTTGAAAATAATTAGATACAAACTGAATGACGATTCTCTTACCAAACTTGGTTGTGTTGTAGAAAATAAAGTTTATAACCTTGTTGGAGATCCTTTGGTAAATGCTGAACAAGGTAAATATGTTGCATCTATTAGATCAGTTAAACTCATGGCCCCTTGTACGCCAGGAAAAATTATCGCAATGGCAATGAACTATTCCAGCATTGGTAGTAATTCAACAAAATCAACAGAACCTTTGGTGTTCATTAAACCAAGTACATGTATCTGTGGGCCAGGCACGACTATTGTTAACCCTTTCCCGGATTCACCTATGTGGGGCGAACCTGAACTCGCCGTTGTTATTCGTCATGTCCTGCGAAACGCTACCCAACTTCAAGTGGAAGAGGGGATTTTGGGTTTCACTATTGGAAATGATATGACAGTAGAAAATGTGGATAGCAGAGACCATCATCTGTCGCGATCGAAATGCCCGGATAATTTTTGCCCTCTAGGTCCCTGGATTGATACGGATTTTGATCCATCGGATTGTGTTATTGAAGGCGAACAAAATAGTGAGATTGTTCGATCGGGCCGCTCAAGCGAGCAGTTATGGCAATGGCCTCGAATTTTATTGTGGCTATCAAAATGGATTACTTTAGAACCTTGGGATGTGATTTTGACAGGTAATCCACCCGATATGGAAGGAGAAATGTCAACGAACTCTCCTGGCATGCGGTATCTACAAGATGGTGATATTTTTAGTGTAAGAATAAAAGGGTTAGGTGAACTAACAAATCCAATATCAATCAAACATACAAATTAATAAAAGGATAATAAATGTACGATTTTTCTTTTGGTGATAGGGATTATATTTTGGAAAATCAGGAAGATTTTCTGATTTTTTGCAAAAGACTTCTACCTAGATGGATAAATGGTATTCCTGATAGCGAGTGTTTGGCTATCTACCGTATACTAAGACAAAATAAGAAAAAACCTGCAGTCCTATTAGAAACAGGTTGTGGCGCAAGTTCTCTTGCACTTTTTCTTCATGCCTCATTAACAGGTGGGAAAGTTTATAGCTGGGATACGAATGGAAGTAAAGGTGCATTTTTAAGATCCGTAATCTCAGATACAATGTGTAAAGTCTTAGATGTAGATTTACATAAAGTTTGGCAGTTTATATCTTTTGATAGTACAAATCCACATATTGGCATTAATGTGCTACCAGAGTTAGGGTTTAAAGCAGATTTTGGATTTTTTGATAGCTGGCATACTCTTGATCACTTAATGAAAGAAATAAAACTTTTTGAAGAAGTAACATCTGATGATTTTATTATTGCCCTTGATGATGCCTACTATAGAAAAAAATATGAAAACTTTTCATATATAAATATGTTGAGAAAAAAGATTGGATTAGATATTGTAGATGAACCAGATGACAATATGTGTAAACCCTTCTATATTGAAGTGGGGGATTATTTGAAAGATAAGTATTCAATGGTTGATAAGATAAGTGATACCTATAAAAAAGATTACAAGGATGATATCTTTTTCCAATACTATAATTCTGATAGAGCTTTCATTAATACTTTGGGTATGGAAGAAAAGGAAAAATTAGCTCATAGATTTGATGCTTGGAGAGTACAATGCTGAAACACAATAATGAAAGCGAATTAAATAATACTCCAAGAATGCATAACTATTAAAAATTTATATTTTATATGAAATTCATTCTGAATAAAATATGAAAATTATTATTGGTATTCCTGCACGTATGGGGTCAAGTCGTTTTCCTGGTAAACCCCTTGCAGAAATTTGTGGTATGTCAATGATTGAGCATGTTTACAAGAGGTGCCAATATGTTAAAGGAGTCCAAGATGTTTTTATCGCTTGTTGTGATACAGAAATAAAAGATGTAGTTGAAGGCTTTGGTGGCAAAGCAATAATGACTCCAAAAAAAATAGCTCGTCCAGCTCTTCGTGTGGAGAATGCATGTAAGTCACTAGACCTAGATGATGAAGATATCATCGTAGTGGTTCAAGGGGATGAACCATTGGTTCACCCTGAAATGATTGATCTCGCAGTTACACCATTACTTCAAGATCCAAAGGTAAAACTCCTCACACTAGTTGCAGATGCGAAAGAAGATGAATGGTTGGATTCAAATGAGGTGAAAGTGGTTGTAGATGAAAATGAAGATATTCTTTTCATGAGCCGTAGCCCCATTCCGTCAAATATAAGAAATCGAATTGGACCAAGGCTAAAACAGGTTGCAATTATGCCATTCAGAAAAAAGGTTTTATTAGAATTTCAGAAAATGAGAGCCATGCCGTTGGAAATTGCTGAGTCTATTGAATTATTACGAGCAATCGAAAATGGTATTAAGATTAGAACTGCAAATTCATCAGCTTTTTCAACAGTTTCCGTAGATACTGAAGCAGATAGGTATGAAGCAGAAGAAAAAATGAAAAATGATAATTTGTTTGCTCTTTACAGTACAGAATAAATGATGCCAAAAATTAATAAACTAAAACAAGCACTTAAATCTGGAAAAAGTGTTTTTGGAACCTGGTCTAATATACCATCACCAAGTGTGGTAAATATTTTATCCAATACTGGCATGGACTTTGTAATTATAGACATGGAACATGGTCCAGTATCATATGAAACGTTGGAATATCAAATTTATGCAGCTGATTGTGAAAATGTAACTCCAATTATTCGCTTAAGCGACAGCACAGAAAAGAATATCTTGCATGCATTAGAAGTTGGATCACAAAGTATTTTGATTTCCCATGTTACAAGTTCTGCAGAAGTAGAAAAAATAGTTCAGTCAACTAGATATTATCCTGATGGGGATAGGGGTATTTCCCTTTTCACCAGAAATCATGGCTATTCTGATAAAAACTTTAAAATTAAAATGAAAAATTTAAATGAACAGATCTTTACTGGTGTATTGATCGAAGGAAAAGAAGGTATTAATAATTTAGAAAATATATGTTCTATAATAAACCTTGATATGGTTTATTTAGGCATTTATGATATTTCTCAGGTATTAGGGGTACCGGGAGATGTAAAAAATAAAAAAGTTATTAAGTTGATTAAAGATTTAGTTAAAATGATTGAATCTAAAGGATTGGTTGCCGGTTCAGTAGCGCCAGATAGGGAATATTTAAAATTACTTGTTGATTCAGGATTTAGGTTTATTTCTTATCGAGCAGATTCAGCTGTTCTTCTAGATGGTTTTTCAACTGCATACAGTTGGTTTCAGAAATTATCTAAAAATGTAAGATGATTTATGAGCAATAAAATTCTTAGTGTTGGGATTGCCGGCTATGGTACGGTAGGTAAAATAAGACATAGGTTCATTAATCATCATCCTTCCATGAAAACTGTTGCAGTTTGCGATGACAAATTTCAAGATAATTATGAATCAGATGGCGTAAAATATTATAATAATTATAAGGAATTATTGGATAACGCATCTATAAATATTCTTTTTGTGTGCTTGCCGAATTATCTGGCCGCAGAAGTAACAATTGCTGCGCTTGAAAATTCTTTACATGTTTTTTGTGAAAAACCCCCTGGAAAAGATATAAAAGATATAAAAACTGTAATGGAATGTGAAAAAAAATTTCCTAAACAAAAATTAATGTATGGTTTTAATCATCGACATCATGATTCTGTTATAGATGCAATTAAAATTATTAAAAGTAATGAGCTTGGTAAAGTATTGAGTTTGCGCGGTGTATATGGGAAATCAAAAATCATTAGTTTTGACTCTGACTGGCGTACAAAAAGAAATATGGCTGGTGGTGGTATTCTGTTGGACCAAGGTATTCATATGATAGACATGATGCGGATGTTTGCTGGGGAATTCACTGAGATACACAGCTATGTGACTAATGATTACTGGAACCATGATGTTGAGGATAATGCGTATACACTTATGAGAACAGAAGATGGAATCATAGCCATGATGCATTCTTCAGCAACTCAGTGGCGTCATATGTTTCAATTGTCAATAAACCTTTCTAAAGGTGCCGTAAACCTATCGGGTATTTTGACAAGCACAAAAAGTTACGCACCTGAAACAATAACTGTTATTTTTGCTGGTGATAATGCTGATGGCGACCCGCGAGAACAAACTACTAAATATAATAAAGACAAATCATGGTACCGCGAGATTGTTGAATTTGCTGATATTATTCTCCATAATAAACCGGTAGCCAATGGTTCTTCCCATGAAGCTTTAAAAACAATGGAGCTTGTTTTTAATATTTACAAAGCTGACCCTTATTGGTCAGAAATGTATAATATAACGTAATGCAAATAATCAAAAAGAGAAATTAGAATGAATAATCTTGATAAAGCATTTAAAGAAGTTTCATCGATAGGACAATATTCCAGAAATTATTTTTCATATCTGATAAAAGTTCTGAATTCAATTGATGAAAACGAAATCAACAAATTGGGCAATACCTTTGAATCTGCAAGGATGAAAGGCAGTACAATTTTTGTGGCTGGTAATGGCGGGTCTGCAGCTACGGCGACCACCATGGCCAATGATATTGGCTTTGATATCATTAAGAAAACAGGTACCAATAAGCCCTTCAGAGTGTTTTCACTTGTTGATAATAACTCTGTGGTTACTGCAATCTCAAATGATATTGGCTATGAAAGTATTTTTATTAACCAATTAAAAATACATTACCGGGATGAAGACATTCTAATTGTCATATCAGCGAGCGGTAATTCGCCAAATGTATTAAAAGCAGCAGAATGGGTTAAATCAAAGGGCGGTGTCATAATCGGATTTTTGGGTTTTACAGGTGGAAAGCTAATTGACCTTTGCGATGTAAAAATTCACGTTCAATCTGAACCTGGAGAATACGGACCGGTGGAAGATGCTCACTTAATCATGAATCATATTTTAGCCCATTGGTTTCAAAATAAACTGAAGTAATTATTTGAATTTAGATTTTTCCAATAAAACAGTAATAATTACTGGTGGTACACGGGGTATAGGTGCAGCAATTATGAATAATTTTTGTAATGCTGGAGCAAATGTTGTGATAACTGGTACTAAAAAACCAGAAGATGTAATCACTGATTCCCCCAATCACCGACATAATATTCAATATCATAAGCTTGATTTTTCTGATAATAAATCTGTAAAAGAATTTATTAATGTAATTAATAAACTGAATAAAATTGATGTTCTTATCAATAATGCTGGCGTAAACAAAGTAGAAACAATTACAGAAATATCTCTAGATGATTGGGATTGGATTAATGCAGTTAATTTGAGAGGCCCTTTTATATTAACACAAGCCGTATCGAAAAAGATGAAAGATCAAAATTTTGGTAATATTGTCAATATTGCTTCCATTTTTGGTATTGTCAGTAAACAAAAGCGAGCATCCTATTCATCTACCAAATGGGGTTTGATCGGCTTTACGAAAGCCGTTGCTCTTGACATGGCACCGTTTAATGTTCATGTAAATGCAGTCTCCCCTGGATTTGTGGATACAGAGCTCACACGTGAGATACTTGGTCCAAAAAGTATTAAAAAACTGGGCAAAACTATTCCCCAAGGAAGAATAGCAAAACCAGATGAAATCGCCAATGTTGTTTTATTTCTATGCAGTGATCTGAATACATATATAACAGGCCAAAATATTGTTGTAGATGGCGGTTTTACCAGTGCTTGATTTTAACATCAAATCTTTAGTGCATAATTATAAGGTGAAGTTTGTTGAGAATGTACCTAGTGTAATAAAAGATGAAATTGATGAAGGTGATATTATTATTATTGATAATAAAATAAAGAATTTATATCCTGATTTATTAAAAGAATTAAATAACAATATAAGTATTATTAGTCTTGATGCTCATGAAAGTCAAAAAAGCTACGCAGGCTTAATGCCTATAATCCAAGGATTAATTGATAATGGATTCAGGAAGAACCATAAACTTATCGGAATTGGTGGAGGTATTATTCAGGATATCACTGCATTTACAGCATCTATTATGTATCGTGGTGTAAAGTGGATATTTTTCCCAACTACCCTGTTGGCCCAAAGTGACAGCTGTATTGGTAGTAAAACGTCAATTAATTTTGGGGAATATAAAAACCAAATTGGGGGATTTTATCCGCCAAACAAAATTTTTATTAATTTGGATTTCCTAAATACACTTTCAGAATCGGATATTAAATCAGGTTTGGGTGAAATGAGCCATTACTTTGTTGTAGCTGGAGAAAAAGATTTTAAAGATTATAAACGTGATTATCAAAATGTGTTTACAGATAAAAATATTTTGGTAAAAATGATATCAAACAGTTTGAGAATAAAAAAGAGTTATATTGAGATTGATGAATTTGATCAAAAAGAGAGGCAGGTTTTTAATTATGGTCATTCTTTTGGTCATGCTATTGAATCATTAACCAACTACTCAGTGCCCCACGGCATTGCTGTGAGTTTTGGAATGGATATGGCCAATTTTATTTCAGTAAAAAAAAAATATCTATCTATGGGTATCCGACTTGAGATAAGAGAACTTTTGGAAAAAATATGGTCAGGTTTTAATATAAATCATTTGGATGTTGAGCATTTTGCGATAGCCCTAAGTAAAGATAAAAAAAATGTGGGCAATGAATTGCGATTAATACTTTGCAAAGACTATGGAAAAGTTTTCAAAACTGACCAAAAATTAGATGATGAATTTAAGGGTTGGCTGAGAGAATATTTTGAAAATGAACTGTCCACTAATTGATCTTACTGCCAAGACGCCAAGAGCATAGAGAAACCAGTAAGTATAAAAATATCTCTGGGGCCTCTATGGTGAAACCATAATATGAAGATTTGGAAAAATACATCAACATTAGATGGTTTCGATAATGGACTAATATTTACTGAATCCAAAGCTGAAGCTGATATTTTATTAATGGGTAGTAAGCCAATCAATATACATGGGTTTCTCAATCTAAAAGGGATTTTCCGTGCAGGCATCGGTAGGGATAACGTACCTGAAACAGAAGCTGAAAAAAAAGGTGTTATTGTTAGATATCCGTCGGAACAGACAACAGAAATTATTTATGAAGAAACCGCCAATTTTACTTGTGGCCTAATTTTCAGGATGCTATATAATAATGTAGGCACAATAGACCCATGGCTAAAATTACCAAGGCAGCAGTTATCAAAAAAATCTCTCCTTGTTATTGGAAACGGAAAGATTGGTAGTCGCGTAGCTGAATTAATGAAAATGTTTATGTCGGTAATAACATTTGATATCCAAGAGAATAAAGCACATGAATTAAAACCCATGATACAGCAATCAGATTGTGTCACTATTCATATACCAAAAAGTAATGAAAATATTGCTTTTATGAATGATGAAAGACTGTCCTGGATGAAAGATGATACTGTGTTAATAAACACATCCCGTGGGGCTATTGTAGATGAAGATGCTCTGTTTATAGAAATAAACAAAAACCGTCTAAGAGCAGCTTTCGATGTATATTGGCAAGAACCTTATAATGGTAAGCTAAAGAAATTCTATCCAGATAATTTTTTTATGACTCCACATGTTGCTAGCAACGCTGAAGGATTTTTGCATGGATGTAGAAAAGATTTTGATCTATTGGTTAATGACCTTAAGACTTAATTCATACTCAATATAATAAATTATAGTTCTTAGTTATTACTGATAAAAAATTGTTTATAGTAAAGTAATGGTCACATGTAGAATCCAAAATCTAGTGAAAAAATTATGCTACCATTTTTCAAACATTACATTTATTGCAATCAAAATGGTTGAACTAAAAAAAACATTATTATAATCTTTTTGTCATGAATCACAAAAAAATAAAAAAAGGTGAAATTCAGTCATTTACTTCTTTATTTAGAGAGATTATTAGTCGCTTGCCAAAACGTCTACGAAATCAATTTTGGTTTTTTTTCGCAGCAATAATTTTTGTTGCAATATTGGAAACCATTTCCACTGGATCTATAGCTTTACTTGCATCGACATTATCTGATCCTGAAAATACAATGGGTTCAAAATTTATTGTTATGGCACAGCGGTTTTTACCAATTAAACTTATTAATACAAACAAAGAAATCATTTTATTAATAAGCTGCTTGGTTGTGTTTCTATTAATCTTGAAAAATACCTTGCAAGTTATTTTGAGTTATTGGTCTACTCGTTACTCTTTTATATTAGATAGTTTTTTTGGTGATAAGCTTTACAATGGATTTCTTCGTATGCCTTATGAATGGCATTTAAAACGCAATTCAGCTGATATCATTCTAGCGGTGCAATGGCGTAGTTATCTTGGCAATGGTTTTATCAATCCGAGCTTTCAGATAATGAGTGATTTTCTTGCTGTATTATTTTTATTGCTAATCGTAATTATTGTACAACCCTTTATTGCTATGATTATAGTATTCATTTTGGGGATTAGTGGCTTTGTTATGCAAAAAAAAGTGAATCTTTTTCTTGATAAGGCAACCGAAAATTGCCGTGGATATGATCAATCTATAAATAGGGGAATTACCAAGGGAATTCATGGAATCAAAGATGTTAAAATATCAGGACATATATCAAATTTTGCAAATGATTTTCTAAATGATTCCTATCCATTGGCACGTCACAGAGGACTTCAGGGATTTTTTCGAAAAGCGCCTGTCAGTCTACTCGAAACAATAGGGTTTCTGATTCTTGCGTTCATTATATACTATATGCTTTTTTTTGTGGCATTATCTACTACGGAAATCATAGGTATCCTCGCTCTTATTGCAGTTGCCACATGGCGTATCTTGCCGGCCATAAATAGAATACTTGCTGGTCTTGTTACAATACGTAGCATACTACCATATACTATTAATGTAATGCAGTATCTAAAAGAAATAGAATTAAATGTTACAGATAATCAAAAAATGGAAAGTCAAGATCAGGGGAAAAATATTTTTGTAAATGAAATATTAATGAAAAATGTCTCTTTTGGATATAATGATAGTGAGAGTTTTATATTGAAGGATATTAGTTTCCAGGTTAAGAAAGGTCAAACGCTAGGAATTGTAGGCTATTCTGGTGCAGGTAAAAGTACACTAGCGGACGTTCTTATTGGACTTCTGCAACCAGCAAAAGGGAGCGTAATAATTGATGGTAAAATTTTAAATGATTCTACATATGCAGATTGGATGAAGCATGTGGGTTATGTTCCTCAATCTCCTTACATATTTGATGGGACTCTATCAAGTAACATAGCTTTTGGGCTTGAAGATTCGAATATTGATCGTACGTTGGTACTTCGATGTTGCAAGATGGCAAATATGCAGGATTTTTTGAATGATCTACCAGAGGGTATTGATACAAAAATAGGTGAACGAGGCGTGCGACTATCAGGAGGTCAAAACCAAAGAGTAGCAATTGCAAGGGCTCTTTATTCTAAACCCAGCGTTATTATCTTTGATGAGGCTACAAGTTCACTTGATAAAAGAAGTGAAAAAGCAATACAGCAAACCATTAATGATTTAAAGGGGAAACAAACATTGATAATCATTGCGCATCGCTTGAGTACCATAAAAGATTGTGATTTATTAGTTTGGCTTGATAAAGGTGAGGTTAAGATGGTTGATGAACCAAAATATGTATTAAAAGAATACGATATTGCATTACAAACTGGTTAATGTGAAATGAAAATATGCTTTTCAATTAGTTGTTATGATGCTTTTGAAGATTTAAACATTTCAGCAGATCTAATACGAAGTAATTGGGATAACAATCATGAGCTGTATCTAGTTGCTGGTTTATGTAAACCAGCAACATCTAATTTAATTAACTCAAATTTTTTTAATGATTTTATTGAAATAGAGACTCCAGAAACCGCTGCTTTGAAGGATATTAAAAACCAAATAGAACTAAGATATACTAGATCTAGGGGAAAACAAAAAAAACAATTGTCATTAGGTGAACCAGACGATGAGTTGTTTGAGTACTCAGCAACAGCAAGACTGTTTAATTCAATGATTAAGACCGGTAAAAAAGCTATAGCAAATAACTGTGATTATATAATTTACTTAAACTCGGGGTCTTGGATTTTAGATATTTCATGCATTTTTAAAATAATCCAAGGATTAAATGATAGAACATTTGCTATCCGCATGGTTAATCGTTTAAAATATATAATTCCTGATGATCATTTTCTTGTAGTTAATTTAAATAAAGCATCTAAACTATGTCTATATGACATTAATTATAATAGTCGTCTATTTAATCCAGTCGCATTGTATTTAAACGGAATTCATGGAGTGTTAATGATTTGGTTAAATCAAGTCCCTTACGGTGATATATATGTCTATTCAAATCACGATAAGTCTATTGATGCTTTTGGGAATACACCATATACTTTTAATCCCTTAATATTTGACCCAAAATACAAATTGCTTCATTCAAATATTAAGTTTGGGATTGCACAATTCTTACGGCGTAAGTATATAAAAAAATATGTTAATAAAATATCAGAGTTTGTCCAGAACTATTTGGATGTTTGTCCTCCTGTGCCAAAGGGACACAAATACATTGAAAACCCAGATCCGCATTTAAATGAGAAATTTTTCCCGAAAAAAATAATAAGAATTATTAAATATATAAGAATGTATTTTCGTGTTGATGCGCATCATTCAAAATTATTCTGGGAAGCAATAATAACGCCGTATGATAAAAGTAGGATAAAATAGGCAATTAAATCAATAATACTAATCTAGATAGTTGTAGTAATTGTGTTTAACCAGGAGAATAAATGAAGGGTTTTTCACACGTAATACTGTTCAGTGAGCCTATTTATTTTCACCGGTTTTTCAATTTTTTAATAAATAACTAAATAATTAATCTGCCATTGTTTTATGTCATTTGAATACATAAATGAGATCAAAAATGCCTATAATCGAAATTTTCTTGTTTATGATAAAAAAGATGGGGTACAGTGGATAGGGAAAATTTCAAAATCCCTCCAAGAAAAAGGAGTTTACTTTGATGATTTAAATTCCAGAGCTATACTAGCACAACGGTTATCAATATTACTTGATTTACAGTTTCCTGAGTATAAGTTAGTTTTATCTAGAAAAATAGGTGGTCTTGTTCTTGATGCTTCAACAAAAGTGGTAAGTGATAATGTATGGCTTAGCAAGTATGCGGGGATAACACTCCCGGAGTTTTTAGTAAATAATTCAATCGGTGAAATAAAAAATATAGATAAATTTTTTGAAAATATCGTTTTTAATCTATGGATTGGGAATTACGATCGTAAGGATTATGATTGTTTAGTTAATGAGAATGGCTATTTATCATTTATTGATTATCATTTATGGGGGCCAGGATTTTACCAAGATAATTCATTGGCATTAGGCGCCTATGCAGAATCTTATTCCATAGATGACCCATATGATACAGGATGGTGCATAGGTTCACCATACCTAATTCAATTTATCAGAGAGAAGAAGGTCAAGATTGAGTCATTTTCCCACATGATTAATAAAATTGAAATAATTAACAAAAAGCAAATTGAATCATGCATTGTAGGACTTTCGTTCACTGATGAGGGTGGCAAAAAATTACAAACAGAATTAATAATTGGATATTTAATCAAACGGAAAACAATTATTCATCATGCGTTGGATTTATGGATTAATTCTGGTTACCCCAAAGGTAAACGACCTAAAAACCCAGAGCATGGAGATGATATATATAAAGATATATGATATCTGTTTTCTCTATAGCTTTATTAACCGGAAAATGATCAGTGATATAAATGATATTGTATAGTTATGCTCTCTAAATTTAGTTTTGATATTCTGGGTATGGGTTGTGCTGCCGTTGATGATATTATTTATGTAAAGTCCTATCCACCAGTTAACATAAAGATTCCTGTGTTGCGGAGAAAACGGGAGGTTGGTGGGTTAACAGCACGAGCGCTTATAGCTGCTTCAAATCTTGGTGCAAAATGTGCCTATTCTGCCGTACTTGGAGTTAATGATTTATCAGAATATGTATTTAACGAGTTTCAATTGGCTGGGATTGATGTAGAATCAGTGAAAAAAAATGATGAAGCAGGCCCAATACATACAGTAGCGATTGTTGCTGAAGAGGAGCCGACACGAAACACATTTTTTGATGTTAGTTATTGGAATAATGGCATTCTTGATTATTGTACGTCAGATGATTTGATTAATTCAGCTCGAGTATTATTAATTGATAATTACATAGGCATTAAATCAGCTATCAAAGCAACAAAAATTGCGCGGGAAGCTTCCATTCCTGTCGTTGGAGATCTAGAGGATAATGATTACGATGATTTTGATCAGCTATTAAATTTGGTAGATCATTTGATAATATCAAATGATTTTGCTTTAAAAATTAGTGGCTGTTCGCACCCAGAAGATGCTGTTGAAAAACTTTGGGATACGGATAAAGAATTCATTGCAGTAACAAATGGTGAAGATGGGTGTTGGTATCGCTGTTCCGGAGATTCTAAAATATATCATCAGCCTGCTTTCAGTGTACCGGTGGTAGATACAACAGGTTGTGGCGATGTATTCCATGGGGTGTATGCATTAGCTCTGGCTAAAAGACTACCGGCTTACGATAGAGTAAAGATTGCTTCAGCCTCTGCAGCATTAAAGGCAAAGGGAAAAATTCCATCAAAAAAGACTTTGGAATTGTTGCTCGGCGAAACACTTATATAGAAATGTTCAGGATATTTGCACATCGAGGTCTATGGAGGGCTAAAAAGGATGAGAATTCTTTAGATGCATTTTCGAAAGCCCTTAAGAATGGATTTGATATAGAAGCAGATTTAAGACTTATGGATGGTAAATTTGTAATAAAGCATGATCAACCCAATCCGTGTGAAACATTACCTTCCTTACAAGATGTCCTTTCAATTCTTAATAAATATCCAGATCGGGAATTAGCTCTACATTTTAAATACGATGATTGGCGGAATCCAGCATCATTTTCAGTTATGGACATAATAAAACCATTTAATAAACAAGTGTTTTTATTTGATATGTCAATCGAGTATTGTGCAGAGATAAAAAATAGAGATCCATCAATTAGAGTTGGAGTATCCGTTGGGGATAAGCATTATCATGACGCTTTCGCAAATATTGAAGACGCATTAAATGAAAATATTGACATAATTTGGGCTGATGAGTTTCGACAATTTTATTCTTCTATTTTATTTGAAATGTGCAAGAAGAAAGACAAAATAATTTATTGTATATCGCCGGACTTAGCGGCGGAGGTAGGTCATCCTAACTCTAAAAATGGATTTGTAGAGGCGTTACATAAAATAATAAAATGGGGTGCAAATGGTATTTGCACTGATAAACCAATGGAGGTGAGAAAAATATATGCAGATAATAGTACCCGCAGCAGGTCATGGAACCCGATTCTCCGAACAAGGTTATAGTGATCCAAAACCATTAGTAAAAGTGCTTAACAAGCCACTCATCAGATGGTCTACTGGTGGTCTAAATATTAAAAATAAATCCAAATATATATTTTTGGTACAGCAAAGCCATATTGAACAATATCATATAGACCAGCGCTTGAGCGAGTGGTATGATAATTGTGCTGTAATCCCGGTAGAGGGGGTAACAGAAGGTCAGGCATGCACCGTTCTTCTGGCCAAGGATATGTTGGATTTAGAAGATGAACTTGCAATTGTAAATTGCGACAACCTGTTTTCAATTGACTTGAATCGAGCAAAAAAGGAACTTAAAATAAATGATGACAGCAGAGGGATCATCTTTTTCATTGCTGGCAACAATCCAGCCTGGAGCTATGTTGCTACAGACAAGAATGGTTTTGCAACCCAAGTTGCTGAAAAAATTGTAATATCAGATAAAGCTACAGTTGGATGTTATTATTTTACCAAAGCTAAATATTTTGTAGAGGCTGCAGAATTGATGATTGAGCGAGACATTCGGTATAATGGTGAGTTTTATGTTTCCCCTACCTACAATATTTTTATAGAAGATGGGAAAAAAGTTCATACTTGGCCATGTGATTTTCATTTCTCCTTAGGAACACCAGAACAAGTAGATTCATTTCTATCCCTTTTCAAGAATTAATAAACTACTTATTCCTCCCTTGTTAGTAACCAAAAATTAGGAATTAATTCAGATCAAATTATTGTACTTTGATTTAGGGGGGGTAATTTTCTACGATATGTTCTCTGGTGGTGAAGAAGAAATGTGTGAATTTCTTGGAATTTCGAAGGAACAGTTAATAGAAACATATAGAAAAACTGATGTTATTGAATATAGTATTAATACCATATCTGATTATGAGCGTTGGGATTTGTTTGTAAAGGAATTGGGAGTAAAATCGTCAAAAATTGAAAAATTGGTTAATATTTATCTGAATAGTTATAAACCAATCCAAGAGACAGTATCATTTTTATGGGAATTAAAAACTGAATTCCCAAAATTTGTTTTAGGAGTTCTTTCGGATCAACCAGCATCAGTGGTTAGGTTACTTCGGGAAAAATACAAAGATATTTTTGGACTTTTTAAAGAAGATTTTACTCTGATTTCATCTGAGCTAAAAATAAGTAAACGCGACCCAAACCAAAAATTATTTAAGCATGCCCTTGAGAAAGCAAATGTAGCGAAAAGACAAGTGTTATATATTGATGATTCAATAACACATCTTAATAATGCAGCAAAGGCAGGTATCCCTGGTTTTCATTTTGCTATAAAAGTCAATTCACCAAGTGTTTTGATAAAAAAATTAAAAAAGAAAATAATATAAACGTCTTTTGTAATTGAGAAAAATTAATAACTTAATTATTCAATCTAAATATTAAAAATCTGAATAATATAAACCAATTAATAAACTAAGAAAATGGATATGAAAAAATTTAATGATTTAGCACTTTCGATGAGAAGAAATATTATACGGCAAACATTTGTTGCAGGTGTGGGGCATACTGGGGGCGCTTTATCAATGGTAGAGATAATTATAAGTATATATGAGTATTTTCGAAAATATTATAGTGAATCTAACTTGCCCCATGTTGTTATTTCAAAAGGACATGCTGCCGCATGCCTTTATGCCTGGCTAGCGGAACAGGGGCACATTGAGTATGGTGAATTAGATAAATATCGTGGATTGGGCAGCATAACACAATCCCATGTGAAACCCCCTTCAAAAATGAGTCCGGGCATTAAAGGTTTTTATCCTTCCGGTTCTTTGACGCACGGACTTTCATTAGCATCGGGTATTGCCATTTCGGAACAACTGGATAGCCCGGATGATCCGATGCCAGTTTTTTGTGTCATGGGTGATACGGAGATGCAGGGAGGCCAAATCTGGGAAACTGCAATGCAGATTGCATTTCACAAACTTAACCATATTATTGCATTTGTAGATGATAATGGCATGGGAAATGATTATGCCACAAAAGACACTTTAGATGTTGGCGATCTACGTGGGCGTTTTGAATCGTGCGGATGGTATACTAATGATATAAATGATGGACATAATGTTGTTGAAATAATTAAATCATTGTCAAATAGACCCAATGATAGACCAACTATTATTGTTGCAAAGACCATAAAGGGGAAAGGTGTGTCGTTCATGGAAGGAGACAATATTTGGCATGGCAGGGGACCAAACGATGAACAGTTCATTAAGGCGTCCAATGAATTAGAAATGAATAAAAGAGATGTGGAAAACGCCATGCAAGCACGCAAAAACCGTATAGCCACTTCACAGGTTATTTTTCCACGGGAAAGAACTTTAAGAGATTCTCCTGCCGATGCTCTCATCGAAAGAATGAAAAAAGATGATAGAATAGTTATTATAGCGCCAGAATTGGCAGAGTCTACACAGGCTGCAAGAATTGGAAGGGAATTTCCCGAAAGGGTTTTTAATTTTGGTGTTCAGGAGCCAAATGCTATGGATGCTGTGGCGGGTCTATCATTTGCAGGAAAAATCCCCGTGATTATAACTTTTACTAATTTTGTTCTGCTTCGTACAGTTGATCAAATATTCCAGAATATTGCACCATTTTGTAACAACGCATTAATCATAGGTACCCATGATGGTTTGCTAGAAGATGGAATGTCTGTTACTCCGTATAACCATTTCGCAATTGCACGCAGTTTCTATAGATCCAATGTATTTGCACCTGCTGATTATTATGAGTCAATAAGTTTGACAAATGCGGCACTTGATAAAGGAGGTTATTCGTTTATCTTTAATTCCAGAGAGAAAATGCCGATTATTTTCGATGAGGAAACGACACATAAAATAGGTGTTTCAAAAATATACAGTACTCATAAAGATTTATGGGCTGATAGAACAGGAGTGTCAGAATGGAAAGAATATATTAGTTCTAATATTAACATCATAACAACCGGCTCACCATATGTATGGCTTGTACAACAAGCTATCAAAGAGTTATATGTAGAGTTAAAATTAAATATCAGTTTAGTAAATTTATCAAGTATAAAACCTCTGGATACAGAAACATTGGAGAATGTATTAAAAATCTGTTCCCATCTAATTGTAATTGAGAAGCATTCACCTTATGGTGGTATATACTCTGCTATTTCTGAATTTGCTTTTGATAATGATTTACGGCAAACAAAAATAAGTCATTATCCGGAGAAAGAGTGGGTCGGACAATCTGGTACGCCAGATGAACAGTTATTGCATTACGGCTTCGATAAAGACTCAATAAAAAAGTTTATTTTAACCAATTATAATACCAGAGATTTAGTTTGATGGATATTATTTATGCATGTCATTTATTCTTTGGTAATATAATCGGTTATATTCCAGTGAATTTGTTTAAGTAATTATTAATTCCGCACCAATATTATGATTTCATTATTAATTGAAAACGAAAAACCACGTATAGAAAGAAAACTAAAATCTATTAATGATACCTGGAACGATATGTTATGCATGCTCGATTGGATTCAATCCGAGCATCAATTACCACTTCCAGTAGATACATTGGGTAGGCAATCAATAATAAGAGGTGAGACCGATGGCACAATGGGAATGGAGCGTGTCAAACAACTTCTAAACTGGAATTCAAACGCCACTCTAATATTGAGCGGTGGCGTTTATGGACGAGAGAAAACTATAGGCGATATCGGTGCCATAGATTTATATAAACATATTGAATATGATCTTTCTTTGTATGGTTACAACGATGAAGAAATTAAGAGCCGGATAATTATTGACTCGTTCTCCCGTCATACTATTGATCAAGGTAAAGTACTAGCTGGGATTTTAAATGCGATTAATTGTAGAGAAATTTTTATTGTTATCCCACTTTATCATATGCCTCGTTTCTTGCTAGTTTTGTCAAAACAACTTCAAACTTTGGATTGCAAGCCCAATATTATTCCACAACCATATGGTGAATGGAACACTAATCATCCACGCAAAGGTCCCATAGAAAAACCGGATATCAATTATACATATGAGGAATTGTTCGGATTGCCACCAGTGGAAAGTAGATTCGATGGTAAACAGGGTTGTGGTGAAGTTGAAAAGATAGCAGAATGTTTTGAAAATGGTTTAGCATTAAGCTTTCAGCAATTCAAAAAGTGGTTTTCTTTATAGTATAATATAGCTGATTATTAATAAAAATAAATTTATTCCAGTATAGTTGTACCAAGAACGTTAGAATATTTTGGATAACGAAGGTACTAGAAAATGAAACAAAAACTAGATAAAACATATGATGAACTGAAAAAAAATGAAGCAGAATTTTTTGATCAATCTATAAGAAAGAGAACAAGTGGCGGTAATATTTCGGAATCGGCTGATATCAGGCGCGCTAATAGAGTTATCGCTAATGGTGTTAATGAACCAATTGACCCAAAGGTGAGTGAGATCCTATTTGGCGATTACCGTAAAAAATATATTGATTTTGTTTCGCATAAAAAGTACGGACGAGTATTAGAACTCTGTTGTGGACCAGGATGGCTTGCTCTAGAGTTAGGGCGAAGAGGCCAAAATGTAGATGCATATGATATATCTTCTGAGTCAATAAATGTAGCAAAAAAAATGCTTAAAGAAAATCCGTATAAAGATGGTTTTGGATCTATTAATTACTATCTTGAAGATATTTCACAGTGTGAATTGGGCAGAGAAAAATATGATGCAGTTTCATGTTGGGCTTCTTGGTACTATCTTTCAAAATTTGATGTATTATTAGATCGAGTGTGGTCTACACTGAAGGTAGGTGGTATTTTTGCAATAGAAGATGATAGAGCACCAAGATCTTTTGAAAAATATATTGCAAGGATATTAAGCATTGTTCTTCCTACCTGTGATAAAACCTATTTGCAAAAAATAATATCTTTTTTCAAAAGGATTAATAATACTGTGCTTAAACAAACCGTATCTACTAATCAGGAGCCTCCTTCTGCTAAGACTATGAATGATATTCCTGAAAATACTGATGAAATATTTAAAGATCGTTTCGAAGTATTGATGGATGTTCATTTCAATGCTTTTGCTATTGGGACTATGAGACGGCTTAGAGGACCAGATTTTATTAGATATGGGGTTGATAATATTCTGGCTTATTTCGATAGACTTCTGTGCCGAAAAAATATTTGTAAAGGACAAAATCGAATTATTATAGTATGTAAAAAAACATAACGGATAATCTATAAACAGATTGACTTCAATTTAATATATACATATGGGCTTAATTAAACTTTCCTTTTGCGTGCCTACTTACAATCGAGCTGAATATATTGGAAAAACGCTTGAGAGTATTATTTCCCAAGCTACTGATGAGGTAGAAATTATAATATTGGATGGTGGCTCGACTGATAATACTGAACAAGTTGTATCAATATATAAAAATAAATTTGATCGATTAAAATATTACCGTCAAAACTTCAAGGGGGGGGTGGACCGTGATCTGAATAAGGCAATTGAAAAGGCAAACGGAGAATACTGTTGGTTAATACCTGATGATGATATATTAAAACCCAGAGCAATTGAAACTATTTTAAAAGAAATAAAAAATAATTATAGTTTAATTATTGTTAATGGTGAAATGAGAAATACAGATCTTTCTGAGGTTTTAGAAGAAAAAAGATTGCTATTTGATAATGATAAAATTTACAAGCCCAAAGATCACTCTTCGCTATTAATTGAAACAGTACATCATCTAACTTTTACGGGTGCCTTTGTTTTCAAGCGAAGTTGCTGGAAAGAGAGAGAAAAAGAGGAATATTATGGTAGTCTATTTATTGAAATTGGAGTTGTTTTTCAAAAAGAACTTCCAGGTAACACTCTGGTAATAGCAGAACCATTGATTGTAATTCGATATGGCCAGGGAGAATGGGTCCCAAAAACTTTTGAAATATGGATGTTTAAACTTCCAGAACTAATATGGGGATTCCCGAATTTCACAGAATCTGTTAAACAGCAGGTCTGTTTGAAAGAGCCCTGGAGAAAATTAAATGAACTTATAAAACTTAGAGCAAAGGGTGCTTATTCTATTGATGAATATAAAAAGTGGTTACGTCCTCGAATTTCATCTAAATGGTATCTATTTAAGTCAAGATTTGTTGCCCAGTTTCCAGGGTGTATAATGAATATAATTACTATGCTCTATATTAATCTTTTTCATCCAAATGCTAAAGGTTTGCTATTAGATCTTAAAAATAGCCAATATTATTGGAAGAATTATTTTCGGTGAAATATATTATGTATTTTTATCCATTGTAACTATACAGTTATCCTAAGTTATTTTGTGAAAATAAATAAATAATAAAGAATGTAAAATGATTGAAAAAATAGTACACAAAGAAAAGCTTTTAGCCATTATAGTTTATGATAACTATAAGAAAGAAGGAATCTCATTTATTACTCCGAATGAATTCTCATTACAATTAGGATATATGGATCATCCAGAAAATTATGTTATTAAGCCACATTTACATCATCCAGTCAAAAGAGAAACAATTGGTACACAAGAAGTAATTATCATTAAAAAGGGAGTTATTCGGGTAGATTTTTATTCCTATGATAAGGAGTACTTGGAAAGTAGGGAGCTTTCAAAGGGTGATGTAATCTTGCTCATTACTGCTGGTCATGGATTTACTACTTTGGAGCCAACTATAATGATTGAGGTAAAAAATGGTCCATACGTGCCAGAGAAAGATAAAGAAAAATTTGAAGGAAAAGTGTAACTGTTCTTATGATACCCGTTAACCAGCCATTATTATCCGATAGGGAAAAAGAACTTCTTGCTGAATGTATTGATACAGGATGGATTTCGTCTGATGGTCCTTTTGTCAAAAAATTTGAAGAACAATTTTCTTCTTTTATCGGGGTTGATTACGGCATTGCAGTCAATAACGGAACTGCTGCGCTAGAGACAGCTCTTTTTGCGGCTGGTCTTAGCAAAGGGGATGAAATTATTATGCCTGCTTTTACTATTATTTCATGTGCTTTAGCTGCAATTAGGTTAGGGGCAGTTCCGGTTCTGGTAGATGCTGAGCCAGAAACATGGAATATGGATACCTCCCAAATCGAGTCACGGATTACCCCTAAAACAAAAGCGATTATGCCTGTTCACATTTATGGCCACCCCGTTGATATGGAACCTATACTCGAAATAGCAGAAAAGTACAACCTCATTGTGATAGAAGATGCTGCAGAGGTGCATGGTGCTGAATATAAAGGTCAGAGATGTGGGAGCATAGGAGATATCAGTGTTTTCTCTTTTTATGCCAACAAGATTATTACCACTGGGGAGGGTGGAATGGTAGTTACCTCCAACCCTGAAATGGCTGATAGAGCCAGATCTTATCGTAATCTTTGTTTCCTTCCGGAAAAAAGATTTTTACATAATGAATTAGGGTTCAACTTTCGTATGACCAATCTGCAAGCTGCACTTGGCGTGGCTCAGATGGAGAGGATTGAAGAGTTTATAGCGATTAAGAGACGGCTTGGAAAATATTATCGAGAAAAACTTGGTGTTCTAAAAGGCATTAAGTCTCAAGTTGAAAAACCATGGGCCATGAGTGTTTATTGGATGTACTGTATTGAAATAGACAGTTCATTAGGATTGACTGCCAAAGAAATGATGAAAATACTTGCTCGAGATAAAATAGGATCTCGACCTTTCTTTTTAGGTTTACATCAACAGCCAGCACTTAATAAACTAAAATTATTTTTAGGGGAAAAATATCCAGTGACGGAAAGGATTTCGCAATATGGCTTATACCTCCCATCTGGTTTGACTTTAAAAGAGCAAGAGATTGATAAAGTTGTGAAAACTATATCAACCAATTTATATAATAGATAAAGCTCAATATAAATAGATTATAGAAGTTTATGTTTATTCTTGGAATCTCGGCATTTTACCACGATAGTGCAGCCTGCTTATTAAAAGATGGTGAAATAATTGCAGCAGCGCAGGAGGAAAGATTTACCCGAAAAAAACACGACCAGTCATTTCCAAAAAATGCGATTTCCTATTGTTTGGATCGTGCTAAAATAAGCATTGAGAAACTGGATTATGTTGCTTTCTACGATAAACCAATTTTGAAATTTGAGCGAATACTGGAAACCTATCTTGCTTATGCACCTTTTGGAATTAGATCTTTTTTAAAGGCAATGCCATTATGGATTAAGAAAAAATTATTTTGATGAAAATTATTACTATAAAAACATGCCGTCTTTGTAATTCAAGTGAATTAAAAGATGTTTTATCACTAGGTGAGCAATATGTAAACGATTTTGTTGATGAAAAAAATATTGGTAAGGGTTTAATAGCACCGCTTGAACTGGTTATATGTCAGGAATGTACCCTGTTGCAACTTCGACATACAGCTCCACAAGAACTTTTGTATTCACGTTATTATTGGTATCGTTCATCAGTAACCGCCACAATGCGTCGGGCGCTGCGTGATATAACCGAACAAATAGAAACAATAGTTTCTCTTACCAGCAAAGATGTGGTATTAGATATTGGCGCTAATGATGGTACTTTACTTGATAGTTATTCCGTGAAAGGAATCTGCCGAGTAGGGTGTGAACCTGCTAATAATCTTATTGATCTGCTATCTGACAAAGCAGACTATGTGATGCACGATTTCTGGAGTTATAAAAGATATAAAAAACTAGTCAACAAGTGGGGTTTTGGGAAAGCAAAAATTATCACAGCTATTGGGATGTTTTATGATTTGGAAGATCCAAACCAATTTATTCGTGATGCTAGAAAGGCACTTGCAGATGATGGAATATTTGTTGCACAATTAATGTGTCTTGATTCAATGATTGAAAAAAATGACATAGGTAATATTTGCCACGAGCACCTGGAATACTATTCCCTTGAATCCTTGACATATCTTTTTGAAACAAATGGCCTTGAAATATTCAAGATTGAAGAAAATGATGTCAATGGAGGTAGTTACCGTATTTTTGCCAGACATTATAAGGGTTCAGGAATTTCTTTTGAGGAAAAATTTACGCTCGAAGATATTTTCGCATTTGGAAAACGTCTCGAAGATAATCGTGATCGTTGTGTAGAATTTATTCAAAATGAGGTTGCTAATGGGAAAACGGTTTATGTTTATGGTGCTTCTACTAAAGGGAATGTAATTCTTCAATACTACGGATTGGACACAGCATTGATCAAAGGAGCATCAGAGCGAAGTCCTGAAAAATGGGGCAAGTATACTGTTGGTTCGTGGATTCCAATTATATCAGAAGAAGAAGCCAGAGCAAATAAACCAGATTACTTTTTAGTTTTGCCATGGGCTTTTTTCCCAGAATTTTATAAACGTGAATGGAAATGGCGGGAGGATGGAGGAAAATTTATTGTACCTTTGCCGGAATTCAGAGTAGTGCCTTGATTTCTAATAAACAATATCAAAAGATTATCGAATCAATGCCTATTCTATGTGTCGATATAATCATTATGAATTCTAAAGGCAAATATCTTTTGATTAAAAGAGCTAACGAACCATTAAAGGGGGAATGGTGGGTTATTGGAGGGAGGGTACATAAAGGTGAAACGCTTGAAGAAGCAGCGACAAGAAAAGTTAGAGAAGAAACATCATTGGAAATAAATAATCCTATTGCAGTTGGCTATTATGAAGATGTGAATGAAAAAACCCCTTTTGGCTCTGATTGTTCTCAGCATTCCACCAGTATTGTTTTTTCTGCGAAAGTCTACGATGACCAACAGATAAAGCTTGACTATCAAAGCACCGACTGGAAATATTCAAAAAAACTACCGAATTTTTTTTATTTAAAATTATTTAATGTTTTGGAGTAAACAATTATGAAAAAAGCTTTAATTTTTGGTGTAACTGGTCAAGATGGTAGTTATCTAGCAGAGATTCTATTAGAAAAAAATTACGAAGTACATGGTATGGTCCGTCGTTCTGCTACAGGCAATACTAGGAATATAGATCATCTTATTAATAATACTAAATTATTTAATAATAGATTTTTTATTCACCGTGGCGATTTGGCGGATGCTACATCAATCTATCGCATAATCAATTCTGTTAAACCGAATGAAATTTATAATGAAGCAGATCAGGACCATGTGAGTTGGAGCTTTGATATGGTCGGTTATTCAATGGATATTACAGCTGCGGCTGTAGGGCGTATACTGGAGATTATTCGTCAAGTTGACACTAATATTAGATATTTTCAACCTTGCACTTCAAATATGTTTGGGAAAACAGATGAACAATTTCAAAATGAAACCACAACATTTAATCCTCAAAGCCCATATGCCTGTGCAAAGCTTATGGCATACTATTTGACTAGATATTATAGAGAGACATTCGGGATTTTTGCTTCCACGGCAATTCTATATAATCATGAGTCTCCTAGAAGAACAGAGCATTACGTTACCCGTAAAATAACTAGTTCTGTGGCTAGGATCGCTTGTGGTAAGCAAGATAAATTAGTTTTAGGTGATCTAAGTGCACATATTGACTGGGGTTATTCTAAGGAATACATGGAAGCCGCTTGGCAAATACTCCAAATTGATAAACCAGATGATTTTGTAATTGGAACAGGAGAGGCACATTCTGTGGAAGAGTTTGTAGAAGAAGCTTTTGCGCTCGCAGGTCTTACAACTAAGGAATATGTAACCACAGACGATAACCTTTCTAGACCAACAAAAACCAGCACCTTAATCGCGGATATATCTAAGGCTAAGAAATGCTTTGGATTTGATCCTAAGGTTAAGTTCAAAAAGCTTGTAAAGATTATGTTTGATGCAGATATGCAAATAGAAAGGATGTAAAAAGTGAAAAAGGCTCTTATTACTGGAATAACTGGACAAGACGGTTCATATTTAGCCGAATTTCTTCTTGAAAAAGGCTACGAAGTACACGGTATTGTACGTCGTGTAGCTCTAGAAGATTCCAGGCATCGTATGTGGAGGTTAAATCATATCTTAGATAAGATAAAGATTCATCCAGCTTCATTAGAAAGCTATCCCAGTCTTTATCAAATAATATCGGATTTACAACCCGATGAATTATATCATCTAGCCGCACAAAGTTTTGTTAGTTATTCATTTGAAGATGAGTTTTCAACATTAAATTCAAATATTAATGGTACGCATTATGTTTTGTCGGCAATAAAAGCAGCTTGCCCCAATTGTCGCTTATATTTCGCAGCATCGAGTGAGATGTTTGGAAAGGTAGAAGATATACCCCAGACTGAAAAAACACCTTTTCATCCTAGATCTCCTTATGGAATTTCTAAAGTAGCTGGTTTTGATTTAACGAGAAACTACAGGGAGGCATACAATATATTTGGATCTTCTGGAATTTTGTTTAATCACGAATCTCCTAGAAGAGGTTTTGAATTTGTTACACGTAAAATATCAAGTTTTGTTGCAAGGATTAAATTAGGAAAAGAAAAAAATATCCATTTAGGGAATCTGGATGCCCAACGAGATTGGGGTCACGCAAAAGATTATGTAAAGGCAATGTGGCTTATGCTTCAACAAGATAAGCCTGATGATTATGTGATATGCAGTGGTGAAACTCATTCGGTAAAAGAATTTGCAGAATTAGCTTTTTCTATATTTGATTTAAATTATCAGGATTATGTTGTGATTGATAAAGAACTCTTCAGGCCCGCTGAGGTAAATCTTTTGCTAGGAGATGCAAGTAAAGCAAAATCGGAACTATCTTGGGTAAACGAGTATTCTTTTAGTGACCTCGTTGAAGAAATGGTTAAACATGACTTTGATTTAGAATCAAATATATGATAAAGTGCAATCAAAAGTAAAAAAATTTAAAATAGCTTTTGACGCCAGACCTGCCCAGAGTATGGGTGGTGGTGTACAAACTTATAGTCAAAATATTATTAAACAGTTCAATAAACTTAGGAAAAAATTTGATTTTATATTTATTGTCGATTCAAAATTGGAAGTTTCTCATATTAGTTTTCCTCCTAATGCACAATTCATTAGTACATCCGTTGGCAGAGACAGTTGGTTCCTTAGAGATATTTGGATGCAATTTATACTTCCTAATAAATTGAAGCGTATGGGAGTTCATCTTTTCCATCAACCCGATTACATTATTCCCATCCGGCCGGTTCAGTTTGCTCTAGTCACCTCATTCCTTGATGCAATAGCTTTTACTCCTGTTGACGACCGAAATATCTTGTCAAAATTGAGAGTTAAATTCCTTATACGTCGAGGTAGTAAAAACACTGATGCAATCATTACAATTTCAGATTATTCAAAATGTGAACTTCTTAAGTATTTGGATATCAGACCTGAAAAGATAACAACTGTGTGGTGTAACATTAATCAAACATATTTTTATCCTTATACCCATGAGGTTGCAGTTACATGTTTAAAGAAACTCGATTTTGACGATGACTTTATCTTTTATTTTGGTGGTTTCATTAAAAGGAAAAATGTGGAACTACTCCTGGATGCATATAAAATCATACTCCAGAAGAGAAATATCAAACTTGTAATGGCAGGGGAAATAAACAAAAGAATTATGCAAAAAATTGAATCGCTTGGTATAAACCACATGGTCAAAGTATTTGGTTTCGCAGAAGAGGAAGAACTGAAAGTGCTACTTGATAAATGTGCAACTTTCGTATTCCCTTCCTTGATGGAGGGATTTGGCCTTCCGGTGGCTGAGGCGTTAGCTGCTGGGGCACCAGTAGTATGTTCGAAAAATGGATCCCTTCCAGAAATTGGAGGAGATGCGGTTAAATATTTTGAAGATTTCGAACCATCGAAATTGGCTGATGCAATTTTTGATGTATTAGATAACGTAACATTGAGGGAAACACTCAAAACCAAAAGTCCAAAACGAGCACAGATGTTTACAGAAGAGCAATCGATGGCAAAACTCTCTGAGCTTTACATGAATATATTAGAAAATAAATATAGCCATACCTGAAATCCCGATAAATTTTCGTTTTCCTTTTTACCATATTCTAATCAGAACATCCAGAATAAATGATTAAGAAATATGTTTATTATAATTTTCTCGTATAAATAGAAGCACTAGCTCATTATGTTTGCTTGGCTGGGGCTATTTGGTATTTTGGAGCTAAACAATAATCTTAAAATTAAATTATTCGATATCCAATATTTCTAATAATATTTTGAGCAAAGTGTTACCCAAAATTTATTTGGATAATTTATATGTTTGAAAAGCTATGGAATTACAAAAAAGTGAATGGCATTTTGATTGATAATTTTAATGATAACTATTCCGAATCTATGAAGGCAGAAAAAATTATCGCTTTGGAAGATCATATGTTTATCAGTGATGATGGTCAGCATGATAATTTGTCTGAAAAAGGATTATCTCAGCAACAAGCCACAAATCAGGCACACCAAATATTACATAACTTGTATATATGTGGATCAAATAATGAAAATAATAAACGTTGGCTGGAGATATTGGCGCCAAGTTTAAGTTTGTATTTTGTAAGTAAACTTATCAGAATGCTTCATATTTTACGGCAACTCCCTTCTGATATATCTTGGAAGAATTATTCTACAAATGGCATGCTAACATCCATCGCAAAGGGAATATTGCCGGATTGTAAAAGCACATACAAAGCTTTATTCTCAAAAAGGAGCATCAAGGATTATTTTCACAAAAATTTTCCTACAACTCTGTCAAATAATAGATTGATTCATTTAAAAAGAGACAAGAATTTTGAATCCCGAAAGTCCCAAATAAAGAAAAATGGTGTACTATTATGGTCTACCAACATAGCACATGAGCCTGTAACTTGTAAAATTGCAGGATTATTAGTATCTGATAATATTCCATCATACTGTGTTGTTTCACGAAAAATTGATTTTCCTTTCGTTATTCCACAAACGACACTTCGTGATGCTCCCTGGAAACAAAAACTTAAAAAAGACCTTATTTCTCTTCGAAGATTTTTGGATTATATAGCAGAATATATTATAAATGATTTGGTTATCGAGGCGACAGAGTCTTCCAAAGCTGAAATGGTTAAATTTTTAAGAGGCAAACTTGAAGTTTTTTTTGTACCCCAGGCAGCTGATGCCCTGGCATTGGCACAAAGAGCTTTGGATCTTTTTGAGCCACAGACTGTGTTTATTAAGGATATTGGGGATTACCAAACACGTGCGCTTGCTTGGTCTGCAAGAAGAAAAAATATTCCCGTTTGGCATCTTCAACAAGGCACCATTACCCCAGACGCAATTGAATGGAAATGGGATATAGCAGATAAGCATTTTGTATGGGGCGAATGGAGCCGAGAACTGGTTATCGCTCTTGGACTTCCTGAAAAGAATATTTACATAACTGGCACACCCAAGTTAAGTCCCCTTTCAGTTAGGCAGGAAATAAAACCTATGCCCACAATTTCCAGATCACGAGCACTATTCACTCTTATGCCGGCTAGTCCATTGACTTATGGTAACGGAGGGGCCTTAAGTCTGTCTGAGTGTCAAGGGATAATGAAACTACTTTTTAAATGGGTCAAATTAATGGAAGGAAGAATGACATTGCAGATCAAACCTAGGCCATTGCAAGATCACCCGTGGTTTGATCCATTTAGCTTAAATTTACCAGACCATGTAAAGATACTACCCAATGATTTATCCGTTGGTGATGCTTTAGAGAATACTGATATTGTGGTGACTACCCACTCCACCGTAGCCATAGATGCCATTACGATGTGCAAGCCATTGTTGTTTCTGAGTTGGGGTTATGAATCGCACCCGTTTAAAGAAGCTGCTCAGTTTGGAGCTGCTGAAATAGCAGATACTTCTGATAAATTGAAAGATATAACTGATAAATTGCTCTCTGATAAAAATTATCACGACAAAATGATTCGTAATCAAATAAACTACCGTCCTCGAATTGCTAAGTATACTGGAGAAGAAAGTGCTAAAAAAATCACTTCTTTATTATCTAAAACTTCAATACACTAAAAAAATGAATTCTATTGTAGTGAATCTTACATATGTAAATGAAAATATATTTTAAATGATTCTTCGCATAAAAAAAATTGTACAGAAAATTGTTATTGTTTTTTTTAAGATTATTCCGCTTGAATTTGTTAAGAGAATTTGTTCAAGAATACCAAGGTTATTTATAAGTGCGCCATCTGGAATTGTATATGAAATATCTGATTATCTGGGGCAGTTTAGAGTCCGGTTGGATACAAAATATGCTTAAATGTTTTAATTATAAGTTTTATTCAGTTAATTCTAATGGTGATATAAAGAATGTAGATAAAGTAGGAGTCTCACTTAATTCACTAGCCATTCCAAAAGATTTATCAATATAATTCCGCTAGTATTGACTAAACATTGATTTCCAATAAATTTATACAAAAATCTCGTATTGGTACTGTTCTCATCAATTGGAACACTGGAAATTTAACATCTGATTGCATAAAGTCCCTGAATGAAGGTGAACTAAAACCATCAATAATTGTAGTAGTTGATAATGCTTCTATTGATGGCTCAGCAGACAAGCTTATATTGGATTTTCCTGATGTAATTCTGATTCGAAACAAAACTAACAAAGGCTTTGCTGAAGGAAATAATCAGGGCATTGAATATCTTTTAAAAAAGGATATGGATTATATATGGATTCTTAACAACGACACAATTGTAGCAAAAGATTGCCTTGAAAGGCTGGTTGAAGCAGCAAAACTAAATGTTAATGGCGCATGTTTTTCAGCAAAAATATTTTATATGGATCCACCGAGTCAATTATGGTATGGTGGTGGATATAGACATAAGTTACATCTTGCACCTAAACATTATTTAACACCGCAACTTGATAAGTTGTCTAATAATGAGGTTGTAGAGGTGGATTTCATTTCAGGATGTTGTATGTTTGTGCCAGCTTCCATCTTTATCAAGAATGGCGGATTTTGTCCCGAATATATTGCATACTCAGAAGACAATGAATGGTGCTGGAGAATCCAGTACAAGCAGGGGAAATTGCTTTATGTCCCAAAAGCAGTCTTGTGGCATCACCTTTCAGCGAGCATGAAAAAAAATACAAACAGGAAAAATGAAACTGGAGCATCTTCTTTAGCATGGTATTTGATGACACGTAACAACTTATGGACAATAAGACAACATGCAACACCAGTTACTAAAAAGTTTCTGGCATTAATATTATCTGTATTTTTATCAATCAAAGTTATGTCCATTTGTTTATTTAATGGTAATGGCCATAAAATCAGTGGTCTTGGTAAGGGGATTTTGTATGGGTTATTTAAAGTATTACCTGCACAATTAAAATCTTTTTATTAATATCAAATTGGTAGTTTTAAATTATTTTTTATCTAGAATGTATGTGACGTTGTCCTTCAGAGGTTGTTCAAATAACACCAATACGGTGACATAATTTTCTGGATTTTTTTCAAAACGCAATAAGCATTCCATTTACATATCAGGATAGAATAAAATAGGTTTATAAAAGCAGAACAGAAGATTTACAGTATGCTGTTCAACTCATTAGAATATTTCATTCTTTTTGTCAAAAACAGAATATTGATGTGATTTATTTGCTAACTCCAAAAACAAAGTATTACAACAGGAATCTTGAGATAGTCGGAAATGATGTTTTATGGGATTCAATTAAAGATAGTCTTAAAACATATGACATTACAATTTGGGACTATGAAAATATGAATACAGATACTTTAAGTTTTTATTTTTTTACAGATGAGACTCATTTATCATATACTGGCGCAAAATTTTTCACAAAACTTATTAAGAACCAACTCCAAAAAACCGATATTGATGATTAAACTGTCGATTATCTTCAGTTGTTCTATAAGGTAGGTTTGTGAAAACTTTTGTTCAGTTCTTACCTGTGCCAAATCTGATCCGATGGGGGATTATTTTTATTGTAATTGGAGTGATATTCCCAATATATGGAACTCCAGCAGGAATTTTAGGTTTGCCGCGAATTACTATTTTTCGATTGGGATTAATTGTTCTTATTTATAGTCTATATATCTATCGTATTTCAATATTGCCTATTATTATAAAACAAAAGCCGGTGGCTTTTTTATGTATTTTGTTTATACTCCGCTTAATGTCTCTACTTCTTACTACCGATAAGAATTTTTATAATGGGGCCACTCAGATTTGGTGGTATTCTCAAGGATTGCTATGTTTAGTTATTATATTAGCTTTACAACAACATTGGCCGCAATTAAAACAATATTTTTATTCAAAGATAATCCTTTTTGGTACCATTGCAGCCTTTTTCTCATTTTATCAATTTATTCAATTAGTCACATTAAAAAATGTGTCTCCATTTCCCTTTGCTATGACAAAATTTGGGTTAGAAGGTGGTATTTATGATGGTGGATGGTACCCTCTTGGACCGGGAGGGCGTATATTAGGTCCTTTTTTTGATCCCAATATGACAGGGACATTTCTGGTTTTGTTTTTATGTCTTCTATTGCCAAACATCTCATTTAAGAGCGGAAAAAAGTTTCTACTTTATTTATTAATTATGAGTGTAACCCTCATTGCTATGGTTGGAACAGGATCTAGGCAGGCACTATTCATTAGTGTTCTTATCATTTTTATTTATATTTTTTTTACTATTGCACATAAATATCATTGGAGTTTAAAAGCTCCCACTAAAATTATATTTATATTAATAAGCTTGTATTCTGGTTATTCTTTTTTCAATTTTATGATGTTAAGCCGCGAAGAAAATTTTATGTTTCAGGGTGGCAAACGTGTCAACGCAATTTCCAGATTGAAAGATGATTTGGAAAAAGGATTGTTGGCAATTTCAATCGCTGAGAATGCCTCATCAAAAATGCTAGGCTCACGGTATACTTCCTCACAAATAATGCTATCAAAATTAAGTTATAAAACTTTGGTTTTGGGTGAAGGAGAAGGAGATGGATATTGGTCTGCACACAATGCTTGGATAATAGTTATTTATGAAAATGGAGTATGGGCGGTTATGTTCCTATTTTTTGCGGGTTATTTGATGTTTATCAAAGCTTTTAAAAATGCCCGCAGGTTTTCAAAGCAAAAAATATTCGACCCACAAGTAATAGCAGGCCCATTGATTGTAATATCTTGGCTGTTGATGATAACTATAAATTGGGCCCAGCTTAATCAATCATTCCCTTGGATATTTCTTGCATTAGTAACCATGCCACCAAGATTGGTCCCGTTGCAAAGGAAACGGACATTGGTAAAATAACATGAATTGGAAATTAAAAGTATTAATACAAAATACAGTTTCTTGGTTACCCTATCCCCTAAATGATAATATCTATTACAGGATACAGAAGTATTTTGGTGGCTTGAAGACGATAAATCCAATCAATGGGTTTTCAGCTGGAGTAAGAATGTGTGAGAATATTATCAAGTTTAATAGAATACTTGACGGAAAAACATTTTTTGAAGTGGGTACAGGTAGAAGACTAAATGTTCCACTTGTATTCTGGTTACTCGGCGCAGATAAGACCATAACGGTTGATATTAACAAATATTTAATTAAAGAATTAATAAAAAAAGATATTAACTACATAAATGAAAATCAAAAAGAAATAAAAAATTTATTCAAAGGTCTAAATCTTTATCAAGATAGGTTTCAGAAATTGATTGAATTAAATCAAACGTCGTGGGATATAGAGGATTTATTACAATTATGTAATATAGAATATTTTGCTCTAGGTGATGCTGCAAATGTTGATATAGAAAATAATTGCGTAGACTTTCATATCTCTAATACTGTTTTTGAACATATTCCACCTAATATGCTTAGATCAATTCTTCAAGAGGGCAATCGTGTTGTCAATAAAGATGGTCTTTTTATTCATGCAATTGATTTTGGTGATCATTTTTGTCATGCGGATAAATCTATATCTTCAATAAATATGTTACAGTTTAGCGATAAAGAATGGAATCGATACGTAAATAATAAATACATGTACATGAATAGGTTAAGAATTGATGATTTTATAAATTTGTATCAAAGTTTAAATCATAAAATTATTTCAATAGAATCTGTAAAAGAAAAGAATATACTGGATTTACTTGAAAAAAATAGTTTGGTAATTAATAAAAAATTTAAAAATAAATCTAAAGATATTCTTAGTACTACTTCATCTTGGATAGTTACAGAAAAAATTTGAGCTAACTTGTAATTTATAAGCACATTACAAAAAGGTAAATAATCATTCAAATAAACAAAATTCTTCATAAAATAAAAAATATTAAAATTGCAGTTTTAGGAGATCTAATGCTGGATAAATATATTTCTGGTTATAGTGATAGAATTTCACCAGAAGCTCCAGTTCCAGTTGTCAAAGTGGAAAATGAGAGTATTTTTCTTGGTGGTGCAGGAAATGTAGTTGCAAACCTATCTGGTTTAGGCGCTTGCGTATACCCAATTGGTATAATTGGCAATGATGAGCCAGGTCGGACCATTATCTCCATGCTAAATAAAATAAAAATAAGAAGTGATTATATTTATATTTCTGAAAATAATAAGTCAACATTAAAAACTAGAATAGTTGCAAATAATCAACAATTATTAAGAGTTGATTGGGATCAAGATTTCATATCGAAGAAAATAATTGTAAAAATAAAAACATATATCGAAGAAATTATTAGAAAAATAGATCTAATTATTATAAGTGATTATAATAAAGGTTTGTGTACAAACGAAATTGTTGAGCACACAATTGGTATTTCAAAAAAATATGATAAACTTGTTTTTGTTGATCCAAAAGGAATTGATTTTTCGAAGTATAAAGGTGCTAATTTGATTAAACCAAATAGTTTGGAAACCCGGGAAATAGTACCATTTAAATTAAAAAATGAAGTGTCTTTTGAAAAAGCAAGCCAATGGATAATTGATAGTTATAATATTGATGTTTGTGTTATAACTAGAGGTAAAGATGGAATGATTCTAAATAACAATGGGAAAATATGTTCTTTGCAAACAGTTGCGAGAGAAGTTTTTGATGTGTCAGGTGCAGGAGATACTGTAATAGCTGTACTTGCTATATTTATTGTTCTTGGATATAGTTATGAACGATCTGCAGAATTAGCAAATTATGCTGCTAGGATAGTAGTATCGCACTTTGGAACATGGCCCATTGACATAAAATTTTTATTAAATAAAATGCAAGAAAATGAATAAGTCAATAATAGTATTAGCTGCTGATCATAATGGAGTAGAACAAAAACAAAAAGTAAAAGAATTATTAAATGAAAATGGCTATCAATGTGTTGATTTAGGTCCCTTCAATGATACCAAGTCTGTTGATTATGTGGACTTTGCACTTCAGCTCGGCGAAATTATAAAAAGAGGAGATGCTGATAAAGGTGTTCTGATTTGTGGAACCGGTGTTGGAATGTGCATGGCTGCAAATAAAGTTGATAATATTAGGGCTGCTCTTGTGCACAATATCTATACCGCTCCTAAATCAAGAGAGCATAATGATGCTAATGTATTGTGCTTAGGAAGTTGGATTAATAATTCAGATATAAATCTTGAAATAGTAAAATTATGGTTTGATGAAAAATTTGGTGAATATAGACATGTTAAACGCGTTGAAAAATTGATTAAGCATAATAGTAAAAAGATTATTTTCACTAATGGGATTTTTGATATTCTTCATAGAGGGCACATAGAATTACTTTATTTTTGCAAATCTTTTGGTGGAAAAGTAGTAGTTGGTATTAATTCAGATAAATCAACAAAAAAAATCAAGGGAGAAGAAAGACCAATAAACTTAGAGAAAGATAGAAAAGCTGTCCTTGAAGCTAACCAGAATGTTGATGAAGTTGTAATATTCAATGAATCTTCTCCAACAAATATAATAAATGATATTAATCCCGATATAATGGTTAAAGGAGGTGAATGGACGGCGGATCAAATCCGAGAAAGAGACGGTATTTTACCGCATATTGAAATAAAAATTTTTCCAATTATAGAAAAAGAAAATTATTCTTCATCTAAAATAATCGATAGAATAAAAAAATAATTACCTAATAAGTTTAAAATGTTAAAATCAAAAATAAGAGAAGAACTATATAAAGGGCATCTAGACTTGTATGAAGCTGGTCTGGTATTGGGTTCTTTTGGAAATATATCTGTAAAAACGCCAAAAGAAAACACAATTATTATTAAACCAAGTGGCATACCATATGATAAGCTTAGCCCAAAATCAATGGTAGAAGTTAGCATAAATACTGGAGAGGCAATTAATTCCAGCTTTGCTGCCTCAACTGACACGCCTACACATATAGAGATTTATAAAGCGTTTAATTGTAATGCTGTATTACATATGCACTCAGAATACGCAACAAGTTTTGCACAAAGTCAATTAGGTATAAAATGTTCTGGGACTACTCACGCTGATTATTTTATCGATGATATTCCATGCACACGGCCGTTAACAATAAATGAAGTACAAAATAATTATGAAAAAAATACAGGCCTAGTTATCAAAGAAACATTCATTGATAAAGATCCGGAGAGAATACCAGGTGTTTTGGTTTCAAATCATGGCCCATTTGTTTGGGGGAAAACAGTTCATGATGCGGTACAAAATGCCATAATAATGGAGTATATAGCAAAAATTCAATTCAAAGTACATTTACTTGAAAATGATAATAATACTATGGACGAGTGCCTTATTAAAAAACATTTTTTCAGGAAACACGGTAACAATTCATATTATGGACAATAATGCTGAATTATTAATATAAATAAAGTGAATTTAAATCTTATAAAACAAAAAACTATTTTACTTATAGGAGACCCTATTCTAGATATTTATGTTTATGGTACTGCTTTAGGAAAATCACTTGAAACACCAACAATTGTAGCAAAAAAACTTAAAACTCAAATTACTTTTGGCGGTGCAACTTTAGTAGTTCGAAATATTTTAGAATTGGGGTCATTTGTTAAATATATTGCTGTTTTAGGCAGTGATAAAAATTCAAAATATTATGATAATCTTAAACATAAGAATTTAGATAAATATCTTATTCTTGATAAATCTAGAAAAACTACTACAAAGAAAAGATTCTGGATTGATGGTTATAAATTGCTTCAGATAGATGAATTAGATAATAGAGATGTCAATGAAGATCTAGAGAATAAGATTATTAAAATATTCAAAGATGAAATAAAAAAATGTGACATCATAGTCATTTCTGATTATAGACATGGCCTACTGACAAAAAAATTAATTTCTACAGTAATTGAAATTGCTACTAAAAATCAAAAAAAGATATTAGTTGATTCACAGATTAGCCACCGTGAAGGGAATCACCATTTATATAAAGGAAGTTCTATGATTTTATTAAGCGAAAATGAAGCGAAAACTATAGATCCCAATTTTAAAATTGTAACAAATGGTATATCAAAAAAAATACAAAATTATTTCAAAGAATCTAATATTTGTATAAAATTAGGTAAGCAGGGGTCTATTTATTCAGATAAAAGTGAAATTATCCGCTCACCAGCCATTGAGGTAAATTCTGTGGATACATGTGGCGCTGGCGATGCATTTTTAGCAGCATGCGCTGTAAGTGATTTGAAGGAAATATCTAATGTCATGGAGTTTGCCAATATTTGGGCAGGTTTATCTACAACAATCCATGGGACATTACCCCCGACTATTAAAAAATTTGAAAATTATATTAAAAATAAGAACAAATAAATCATGACAACACTTAATACAATAGATGGAGATCAAATTCAATACGGAAATAATAAAATTCCTATAATTAAATCAATCAATAAAAACCTAGAAACTAATAACTTGGTATCTGCGATAGTAGAAACAGAATACAAGATGAAAGTAAAATTAAGTGATAATGGTAGAGTGTATTATTATTACAATAGTAGTTCACGCGTATCAAATAAGCCAAGCAAAAAGGTTAATAAATATTGGGGATATATGACGACAATTATTGACCATGATAATATTTCAGTTAAAAGAATATTTATGTCAAAAGGTAGTCAAAGCAGTCTTGAATATCATATCAAAAAAAAGGAGTCTTATTTAATTGAGAAAGGTAAATTGAAAGTTGGATTTCGTGTTGGTCGTGCTCAAAATAAATCTCTTATAATGAATGAAGGCGATGTTATTACAATACCCATTGGTTTAATGCATATGCGAATGGCACAAGAAGATACAATGATTGTAGAAATTTCTACGCCTGATAGTGATTCTGATTCATATTTAGTTGAAGATGGTAAAAAATACAAATTCATAGAATAAATAAAGGAAGATTAAATTAATGAAAATTTTTTCAGATACTGCAAATCTAAAAGATATAGAAGATAATCTTAGTAGAGGGATAATCTCTGGAATTACAACTAATCCATCAATCCTAAGTAAAGAACCTAAAACTGATTTTGTTAAGCATATTAAAAAAATTGCTAAACTTTGCGTTAAGTATGATTCAATTATTCCATTAAGTGTTGAAGTATTTACTGCGGATACAAAAAAAATGGTAAATCAAGCACTAGAATTAGTAAAAGCAATAAATTATGAAAATATTAATATCAAAGTTCCAGTTGGTTGGAATGAATTACAAGTAATTCATGAATTAGTTAATAAAGATATTAAAGTAAATGCAACATGTTTATTTAATGAAGCTCAGTGTGTTTTAACAGCAAACGCAGGGGCAAAATATGTTTCATTATTTATGGGAAGAATGAAGGACATTGGAGTAGAACCGCTTGGCGTTATAAGTAATACTAGAATGATGCTTGATACTTATGGTAGCGATACGGAAATAATTATTGGTAGTATTCGACATGAAAGAGATATAATTGATGCATTTATTGCTGGAGCGCATATTGTTACTGCTGATCCAAAATTTTTTCCAAAAATGGCGACTCATCCTCAAACTGATAAATCAGTAGAAGGTTTTCTAAATGATTTTAATGATTGGTTAAAATAGCTTGTCCAGTCGCAAAACTATTTGTTTCGATTTAGATGGCGTGATTTGCAATCAAACGACAGGTGATTATAATTATGCAAAGCCAAATAAAGATATATTAACGATGTTAAATCTTTTATATGATAAAGGTAACCGCATAATTATTTATACGAGTAGGTTTATGGGAAGAAATGACGGGGATATTATAAAAACTTATAAGGATGGATATAATTTCACCTATAAACAATTACAGGCTTGGGGTGTAAAATTTCACGACCTATTTTTAGGTAAACCAAGGTATGATATATTAATTGATGACAGATCTATTTTTTTTGATGATAATCCAGAAAAAATAATTAATTATATCGATCAGAATAGTTAACCTGTAATTTTTTATTTTTTTGTGCTTGTTAATTTAATTGTCCATTTTTATATGATTATTAATCATTTACTTTAATAATCTACTTAACTAAATAAAATATTAGGTTCTATTTAATGATTTTTAGCTTTTTGGGAAAAAAGAAAAAAATTGAAAAAGTAGTAATCCTACTTCAACAAGGAATCGGCGATACTTTGATGGGGATACCTTTATTAAGAAATATTGATAAAAATCTTAAAAGTAAAAGTCAAATTATAGTTATTGTAAAATCCGAATTAGAAAAATCTTTAGTTCAATTAATGCCAATGAGTCACGATTTTGATATAATATGTGCACCACGAGATGGAAGACTCAAAAAGTATTTTTCCCTTCTTAACTTAGCTATAAAATTAAGATACATAAAGCCAACAATATTTATTGCTCCATTACTTTACCCAAATTTAATTAATGCAATTTGGGTCCTATTAGTAAATCCAAAATTATCAATAGGCGTTCCTGGGAAATGGAATTCTTATGTTTTTGATATAATTGTTGAACGTAAGCCTCATGTGCATTACGTTGATTACTTTATACTATTTGGAGAAGCTGCAGGTTTTAAAGTGAAAATCAATCCAGACATAACCCTTCCGATATCTTCGTTAATGAGAAAACAAGCAAGAATCATGATGCCGGATTGGCATGTAAAACAATACTGGATAGCTATTGGTCCTGGTTCTGGAGAAAAAGAATCTTTTAAGCGTTGGCCGGTAAATCACTATAAAGAATTGATAGACATGCTTTTAAAAAATTCACCTAAAACCCGTATAGCTTTTTTCTTTAGTAAAGAAGAAAAATCTTTAGTGGATTCTATTCTAAGTGAATCAAATTTTGACTCAAATCGTTGTTTTTGTTTTTCAGGAGAACCTTTTGAAGTAGTATTATCATTGATGTCGCAGTGCCATTGTATGGTTGCTGCTTGTGCCGGCCCCCTTCATATGGCCGCTTCAGCTGGAATTCCTGTAGTTGGACTTTATGGCCCTTCAAACCCCGGGTTTGAAGGTGCTTACAAACCACATTATGCGTTACGTTCAGGCGTTGAATGTTCACCGTGTTGTGGTGATGGATCAGCTAACAGAGGTTGCAATGATCCTATTTGTATGTTGGGAATTAAACCAGCGACCGTTTATAAGGCAGTTATTAAAACACTAAAAGGTTTTCAGCCACCACCTGTACCATGGGTACCAGTTTCTAAAGTATTAAGATGATAAAAAATATATTAATTACTGGTGGTTCTGGATTTATTGGATCAAACCTGGCCATAAAACTAATAGATAAAGGATATAAGCTTACGGTCTTTGATAATTTATCTACGCAGGTTCATGGTAAGAATCCTGATAAAACTTCACCATTATACAAATCAATAAAAGGGAAAGTCAATTTTATTAAAGGTTCTGTCACTTCTATACAATGCTGGAAAAAAGCAATTACAGGTCAAGATGCGATAATACATATGGCAGCTGAAACAGGAACAGGTCAGTCAATGTATGAGATTCAAAAATATATAGATGTGAATATTGGTGGTACAGGTATTATGCTAAATATATTGGCAAATAAATCACATACAATTAAAAAAATAGTATTAGCCTCATCACGAGCAGTTTATGGTGAAGGTAAATATGAATGTACAGAGCATGGTGTTGTTTTTCCTAAAACAAGAGAAGATAGTGATATGTCTAATGGGAGTTATTATTGTAAATGTCCTATTTGTCAGGAGAAAGTATTGCTATTGCCAACATCTGAAGATTCTAAAATTCACCCATCCTCTGTTTATGGAATCACAAAACAATCCCAAGAACAAATAGTGTTAACAATGGGAAAATCACTAGGAATTCCCTCTGTAGCATTTCGTTATCAAAATGTTTATGGGCCTGGGCAATCACTTTCTAATCCTTATACAGGGATTTTATCTATTTTCAGTAAACAAATAATGAATGGAAATGATATAATAATATTTGAAGATGGAAAAGAAAGCCGTGATTTTGTTTTTATCAATGATGCTGTTGACGCTACTATTTTAGGGATTGAAAAAGATGAAGCTAATTATGAAGTTTTTAATGTAGGAGCTGATAAACCAATTGATGTAATTACGGTTGCAGAAACCCTGAAACAAAATTTTAATTCCAATATTGAAATCAAAGTTACTGGTAATTATCGACTTGGTGATATTAGGCACAACTATGCTGATTTAAATAAGATTCAATCAGTACTTGGTTTTATTCCTAAATGGAATTTTAAGAAAGGTTCAGCGGTTTTTACTAACTGGGTAGATTCGCAAGAATTACAAGAAGATATGTACGAAAGATCTATCAAAGAAATGGAAAGTAAAGGTTTATATAAATAGACTTGGGTAGTTATTATTTAATATTCTTTTTGATTTTGATCAAACTATAATTATCAGAAAGTATTATGATTTATATAGGATAAATAATATTCAATTTAAAGACTCATATTAATGATAAGTCTGAATGGTAAAAAAATCCTTTTCTTTGCGCCTGGCACTGTTAATAGTTATGGTTATGAGATAAAAAAAGTACTCGAAAGTAATGGCGCAGAAGTAAAGATCTATGAGGAGCGTCCTTCAAATTCTACAGTCCTAAAAATTGTATTTAGGTTGTTTGGAGGCTATGTTGGTTGGTTTATTAATATATATTTCAATAATATAATAAAAAAAGAATTACAGGAAAATTTTGATTATATCTTTATAATAAGAGGAGAAGTATTTTCAAAACATATAGTAAAAAAATTAAAAGACACCTATAAGAATGCGAAACTTATTTTGTATCTTTGGGAATCTTTGAAAAACAATGATAAACGAGACATATTTTTTTTATTTGATAAAGTCTTATCTTTTGAAAAACAAGATGCTGATAGGTACAAAGATTTAATGTTTCGGCCACTGTTTTATCTTAAAGAATATAGTTTGATAGCAGACGAAACCGAAAAATATGATAATGATGTATTATTTATTGGGACAATACATAGTGATAGATATTCTTTTATACGTCAATTACAAAATTGTTTTAAAGAACATAATCTAAAGACATATTATTATATGTTATTTAAAAGTAGAATATTATATGTTAAAAAACGTTTGCTTGATAATTCTTTTAAATCAACAAGAATGAATGACTTTCATTACACTCGTTTGGATAAAAAAGAAGTGCTTAGAAACGTTAAAAGATCTCGAATATCATTGGACTTTCAACATCCGGATCAAACTGGATTAACTATTAGATGTATAGAAATGTTAGGTGCAAAGAGAAAATTAATTACTACTAATTCTGAAATAAAAACTTATGATTTCTATAATGCAAATAATATTCTTGTTATAGATAATAAAACATTTTCTTTAGATAAAAACTTTGTTACGAGTTCATATAAAAATATTGATAAATCAATATATGAACGTTATTCAATTCAATCATGGATAAATGATATATTCTCTGAATAATACTTCAAATTTCAGAATTCTTCGTTGTTAATTAATGCTAAAAAATTTGTTAACTAATGAAAAATAAAGAACAGGTATTGCATTTTATAAAAAAATATAAATTTTTTTATAAAATTATTATGTTACTTCGCCCCCCAACACTTAAGTTTGATTTATATGGTTCAAAAAATAGGCGGTTATTTTCTGAATTAATAGTTGGTGATGACCTAATTGGAGATATTATTGACATTGGAAGCGGCCCAATAAAAGATGGCAACACTAAAGGATTATCTCCAGCCATTATGGATCGGCGCAAAGCCATGGACTATGTTCATAAGACTGGAATTGATATTGTTGGTTCCGTTGAAAATATTCCAATTCCAGAAAGTACTGTTGCAGGAGTATTGTTTCAGGGAGTAATAGAACATATAAGTAATCCGCAGAAGGCTATAGGTGAAATAAATAGAATTCTGAAGCCCGGTGGTTATATTTATGTAGAAGCACCCTTTATGCAACATTTCCACTATGACCCTGAGGATAACTATAGATTTACGGATGATGGCCTTGAAAAAATATTCTCATTGAATGGATTTGAAATTATAAAAAAAGGATCTTTATATGGTCCATCGGCGGTATTAGCGGATGTATTAATTGAATATATATCTATATTATTTCGTCATCCAATTCTTTATTGGGTAGTTAAGTGGATAGTAGGTTGGTTCCTTTTTTGGATTAAATATCTTGATATTTTATTTATTAAGAATCCACAATCGAAATATCTATCCTTTATAGTTTATATAATCGGTAGAAAAAAATGATAAAACAATTATTTGATATCATCTTTTCAATGGTAGTCCTTATTATATGCAGTCCATTCTTACTATTAATTTCATTTCTTATTCTAATTATTGATGGGAAACCAATTCTTTTCAAACAATCCAGATCTGGTTTGAATCAACATACATTTAATTTCTATAAATTTAGGACAATGAAAAATAAAAAGAGTGAACACGGTTCAATTTTACAAGACTCAGATAGGATTACTCATCTTGGAAGATTTTTAAGAAAAACTTCTTTAGATGAATTGCCAACCTTTATAAACGTATTAAAAGGTGAAATGAGTGTAGTAGGACCGAGGCCATTACTAGAAAAATATTTATCACGATATGATGATTTTCAAATTAGAAGATTGGAGGTAAAGCCTGGCATTACAGGTTTAGCTCAAATAAAGGGTAGAAATAGTTTGCCATGGGATGAAAAGCTTTCTTATGATGTTTATTATGTAGATAACCAAAATTTCTTTCGAGATATTAAAATCATTTTGATTACAATTATTTCAGTTTTCACTATGAAAAATATATCACCAAATAATCAAGAAATTATGCCTGAATTTCGGGGTAAAGAAAAAAATGATAAATAATATTATTTGATATGATAAAAGATACAACTATAGTATACAACTTTGAACAAAGCAATGTAATAGTGACTGGTGGCTCTACGGGTATTGGAGCTGAAACAGTTAAACAATTTTTATTGGCTGGTGCTAATGTATATGCATTATCTCGATCAGAACAAAAACTCAGTATCCTATCTGATCAAATTAATTTGTTAAATATTCAATCAAATTTCATAACTGCCCCTCTTGATGTCAGAAATATTTCAGAATTTAAAAGGTTCATAGATATCGAGAGAAAGAACGGAGTTGAATTTGATATATTGATAAATTCTGCTGGTATATATCCCAATTTTAAATTAAGTGGAATCGAAGAGGTGCACTGGGATTTAATTATGGATATAAACCTTAAATCAGTGTTTTTTAATTCTCAAACTTTTGTAAATAGTCTCACAAAAGACAGGGGAGGAAGTATAATAAATATTGTCTCATTTGCATCACTATTACCTTCTTTTGGAAATGGAGTTTATTCGGCCTCTAAAGCAGCACTAGCCAATCTGATAAAATCGATGGCGTCAGAGTGGGCGCCAAAGGCTATTCGGGTAAATGGAATAAATCCTGGAGTTATAAAAACTGATATGACTAAATCTGTTATAGAAAAAAATGCCGAAAATATGTTAGAAAAAATTGCCCTCAAAAGATTTGGTGAACCTAGAGAAGTTTCTAATTTGATTTTATTTCTTGCCTCAAAAGCATCCTCTTATATAACAGGGGAAATAATCAATATAACAGGAGGTAAGTTGATAACTCAAAACCCTCAAGAAGCTTGGGTTATTGAATAAGCTAATGGACAAAATAGAACTTAAATTGGATGCAACCAGCTGTGCAGAATTTATAATAGAAAAAGATACCACATATTCATGGCTATCTAAGTTTAGAGTAAAATCATCAAATAGAATCTTTGTAGTCGTAGACGATTTTATTGATGATAAAATGGGGGGACAACTGCTCAAACAGTTAAATAAACAAGGTAAAGAAATATTTTGGATGCCCTTTCAATCTTTAGAGGAAAATAAGGGTCTTGAAAATTTCATAGATTTAGTAAAAATTTTTGAGCATAAGGGACTAAGTCGCTTTGATCTTGTCCTCGGTATTGGAAGTGGAGTACTATTGGATATCGTAAGTTTTACCGCATCAGTTTACATGCGAGGTGTCCCCCTTATTTTGGTGCCAACTACACTTATAGGCCAGGTGGATGCTGCAACCGCAGGCAAAACTTGTGTGAACTCTGAAAAAGGTAAAAATTTAGTGGGCACACTTTATCTTCCACAATTCGTATATAATAATATTAGGTTTCTTGATACCTTAAGTGAATACCATTGGAGACAAGGTTTCTCTGAAATATTCAAATATGGATTATTAGGCTCGCCATATTTATTATCATTGTTGGAAAAGTTTAGCACATCTAAATCTGATGAAGTTTTACTTGAAATAATTAAAGAAACAATAAAAGTCAGAATAGATCTCAGGATTAAAGACCCTCTGTCGAGTAATCTAGGGCACACATTTGGACACGCAATGGAGAAATTATCAGATTATCAAATTGGACACGGAGATGCAATTGCGTCAGGAACTTTGATGGCAATAAAGTTTAGTGAATTACAAGGAATCAGTAGGGAAGGTTTATTTGATGAAATATTAGATAAAATGGAAAGATTAAAACTAAATAGATACTATAGTGCAAACCTAGATCCAGAAGATATTGTTTCATTAATGCTAAAGGATAAAAAATCAGCGTTTGATAAAATTAATTTGGTGTTGATATCTGATATTGGGATTCCATTTTCGAAAGATTCAAATCCATTCTACTCTGTAGACTCAGATTCTATACACAACTTTCTTAAATATTACTTCTCAAAATACAGTAATCTTTCTGCTATAGATTTAGATAAAACCCTGCTAAAAGGAATTTGAGATTTCTTTGATAATAAAAGTTATTAATGTAAATCATTATAATTTTACTGTCAGTGATTTGGATAGATCTATATCGTTCTATAAGGAATTCTTAGGAATGACACTGTTAGACTGTTCTGAAAGAGACCCTGAATTTTCTATTAGAGCTACAGGTTATTCAAATATTTCTTTAATAATTGCATATCTAGTTAAAGATGATTTTAGATTAGAATTAATAGAATATAAACATTCAAAAACAAGAATTACTCGTTCTGGCGATGAAGCTACATATGGACATATATGCTTGAATGTAACCGGTTTATTGGAATTTTATTTAGATAATAAAGACAAAATAAAATTCGTAAGTGAGCCACTAAAGATACCTGCCGGCCCAAATAAAGATAAATTTATGGTATATATCCACGACCCTGATGGCAATAAAATTGAACTAATTGATGATAACAAAAAATAAACTCCACGATTTGTCATCATTTGATTGGCAAGATTCAATTTATGATAACATTATTGACATTAGACAACTAATAACTTCATCTGTACAGTCCAATGGAGATACTTTATTTCTCAAACCTTTTGAAAAAGAAATTACTGAAATGTCCTTTAATGGTATATTTATATGGGCTTGTGGGTTTGAGACCTTTTTAAATGAAAACAAAATTAAAATGGGTGATAGAGTAGCAGTAATGTTTCACAATTCATCATTGATGGTCTTATTATTTCTATCTACTCTGTTTTCTGGAAGAGTTTTTGTTCCAATAAATCCATATTCGAGTTCAAATGAGGTAGATTATATTATTAACACTTCAAAAGTCAATCTTTTTTTATTTGATAATATTTTTAAACAATTTAATAAACCTATTTATTCAAGGCTTAAAAAAATTTCAGTGAAGGAACATGTAGCATTTATTGATAGAATAAAAACGATGGGAAAAAATAAATCAGACATTGACCCTCTTGATGAAAACCCTATTGCTCAAATTGTATATACATCTGGCACGACTGGTAAACCCAAAGGAGTTGTCCTATCACATAAAAATCTATTAGCTGATTCTTTTGGGCTTGGCAAAACTTTCAATTTTAATAAGTCAGACAATTTTTTAACCATTGCTCCTCTTTTCCATAATAGTGGGCAAATATTAACAACACTAGCCCCCCTCTGGTGTGGTTCTAACACTACAGCTGTTAGGTCTGATATGGGACTAATCAATTTTTGGAATTACGTAGATAGATTTAAAATAAATTGGTCATTAGGTATGGCAGCCCATGTTAATTTTTTAATTGAATCTGATTCACATCCGCTAGAAAAAACTTTAAAAGGGTTTTTTTGTGGGGGATCAAAATTAGATTTGGATAATCAAGAAATTTTTGAAAAAAGATTTAAAATACCAGTCTTTACCAATTATGGTTTGACTGAAACAACTTCAATTGCTACTTGTAGAATGCCTGATGATCAAACTTTCTCCATTGGTAGCGTTGGAAAATCATTGCCTATAAACAAAATAAAAATTGTAAATGAGAAACAAAATAAAATATTTAATCAGAGAGTAGGAGAAATAATGATAAAAGGAGATAACCTATTCCAAGGATATTTTAAAGATCCAAAACTCACTAGCAATAAAATAAAAGACGGATGGTTTAATACAGGCGATCTAGGTTATTTTGACATTAATAATAATTTATTTATAGTTGATAGAATTGATAATATGATAATTGTTGGGGGAGAAAATGTATACCCTATTGAGGTAGAAAGCATTTTGTCTAAGATTAAAGAAATATCAGAAGGATTACTATTATCAAGACCGCATAAAATTTTGGGGAATGAACTAGTGCTAGTTTTCAAGCTTAGAAAAGGTGCAAGTGAGAATGTTAAAGAGTGGAGTAAAATCATTCAGAAAAATGTAAGTGCTTTTAAAGTTCCTAAAGTTTTTGTTAATATTAATTTATTAGAGGAAAAAGAAATCCCAAAGTCCCCAAACGGTAAAGTGCTGAGAGGTAAGACAAAAGAACTTCTAGTAACATACTTCAATAAATTATCTTAGTAAACAGGTTTTTTGTGGTAGATATTGTTGATATAAAAAAAATATTAGCTGATATAATTGGTGTTGACGTAAAAGAAATAAAAGATGATAGTCACATTGATAACACTCCTCTTTGGGACTCTCTGGCACACTTACATTTAGTAATTGAGATTGAAAGAAAATTTGATATTTTATTAACATCATATGAGATTGAAACTATGATAGATATATCGACCATAGAGAAGGTATTAAAAAAGAAAGAAGAAAAATGACACAAAAGAAAATTAAAGTTGGTATTAATGGTTTTGGAAGAATTGGAAGGACGATATTTAGACAAAATGTCATTCAAAATAATTTTGATGTGGTCCTAATCAATGATATAAACAGTAATGTAGAAAATATAGCATATCAGTTAAAATATGATTCAACTCATGGTCCGTTATGGGAAAATAATATTTTTGGAAAAAATAATAAAATTTATTTTGATCATAACGAAATATGTGTTACTCATGAAGAACTTATTGATAATGTTCCATGGGAAAATTTTGATGTTGATATAGTTATAGGCTGTACAGGAATTATAGAAAATGTAAATAGGGCTAAAAATTGTCTCAAAGGCTCTGTACAAAAAGTTATATTTACTGATAGTCCAAAAAATGTAGATATTACTTTGGTTATGGGTGTTAACCATCATAATTATGATTCAGATAACCATAATGTTATTGCAGGGAGTATATGCGATGTTGTTGGCGTAGCCCCACTAATTAAATTATTAAATGCGGAATTTAAAATAGATTCAGGTTTTTTATTGACATTACATCCGTGGTTAGTTTATCAGAATATTTTAGATGGGAATCCTCATCCAGATGTTATTACTGATCCAAATGGTGCCCCTCACGCTATTGGAAGAGGAAGTGCAATATCCCTAATTCCAAAAAACACATCTTTAGTTGGAGCATTAGAAAGAGTTCTCCCAGAAGTGGAAGATAAATTCAAGGCAATGTCTTACAGGGTTCCAACAGATATTGTAGGTAGTTTACATGCGGTGATTGTATTTAGGAAAGGAGTTTCAAAAGAAGAATTAAAAAATCATCTATCTGAATCAAAAAATATTCCATATTTTGACTATACTGATGAACCATTGATATCCGTAGACTACAAACATCATAAATCGTCTTGCGTAGTAGATGGTAAATGGATTGAAATAATAAATGAAAATACAGCTCGTTTCGTTACTTGGTATGACAATGAATGGGGTTATTCAGCTCGTTTTGTTGAAGCAATTGATTTCATTTCAAAAAAATTATAATTCAAGAGAAATTGAAGAAAATTATCATCTATACCGCTGGCTCTGGTTCACAGGAGATTCTATTAAACATAAGGCAAATAAATGAGATTAATCCAGAATGGGAAATTTTAGGCTTTGTTGATGAAGATTTAAGTCTATCAGATTCTGAAATACAAGGTCTTCCAGTATTTCCACCAAATCACAAAGAAATTTCCAGAGATGTTTATGGTATATGTGGAGTGCTTGATCCCTTATTACGCAAGAGAATAACTGAAGAATTGATTGAGGGGAGAGGAATGAAATTAGCATCAATTATTTCTTGCAATTCTCGAATACCAACTGATTTTGAATATGGGCCTGGTACCCTTATAATGCCTGATGTGACAATTAGCTACGGAGTTAAACTTGGAAAAGGAGTATTGGTATTTTGGGGAGCTGCATTAGGGCACAATTTGGTAGTTGGAAACTATTCTTCTATACTCTCTTTTGCAACCATTACCGGTAATTGTAAGATAGGAAATAGTACTATTATTGGTGCAAGTTCGACATTGAATGTAGGAGTTCAGATTGGAAATAATAGTCTTGTTGGTGTAGGAACTACGATCTTTAAAAATGTAAAGGATAATTTATCTGTAATTGATTTGCCAAGACAAATAACGACAAAAAGGTAGATTGCTAATCTATGCTGAAAGATCAAGAGAATCGAATCTATTTATCCCCACCCCACATGGGAGAATCTGAAAAAAGATTATTACTAAACGCTTTTAATTCAAACTGGATTGCACCATTAGGCCCTCACGTAGATGCATTTGAAAATGAGATGGCAGGCTACATTGGTATTGGTGGTTATGCTGCCGCATTGAGTTCAGGCACGGCGGCTTTGCACCTTGCTTTAAAATTAGTGGGTGTGAAAGAAGGCGATAAAGTTTTGTGTCCCTCATTAACTTTCTCTGCAAGTGCAAATGCCATACTATACGAAAAAGCCATCCCTGTTTTTGTAGATGTAGATTTAAAGAATTGGACATTAGATACTCCATGTCTAGAAAAAGCCATGAAAATGCATCAAACCAAAGCACTCATAGCGGTTGATCTTTATGGACAAAGTTGCGACTATGATTCAATTATTGATTTATGTTCAAGATATAATGTCTCATTGATTGAAGATGCTGCAGAAGCAATTGGATCCGAATATAAAGGCAGGAAATGTGGATCCTTTGGATCAATGGGAATTCTTTCATTTAATGGAAATAAGATTATCACTACTGGTGGTGGTGGTATGCTATGTTCAAATAATGAGGATTTTGTAAATAAAGCACGTTTTTTATCTACTCAAGCAAGAGAAAAAGCAGTTCATTATGAACACAAAGAACTTGGTTATAATTACCGTATGAGCAATCTTTTAGCTGCGGTAGGTCGAGGGCAACTAAATGTGCTGGATAAAAGGGTAACAGAGAGACGAAGAATATTCCAACGGTATTTTGAAGCTTTTTCTAAAATAGATGGTATTACCTTTATGCCGGAAACACCTTATGGGAAATGCAATAGGTGGTTGACAACACTTACCATTGATCCCAAAAAGTTAGGAGTTGAACGGACTCAGATTATTAATGTGTTAGAAAAGGAGAATATAGAAGCTCGACCCGTCTGGAAACCCATGCATATGCAGCCACTGTACAAAGATTCTGAGTATATTACAGCTGGTAATAACGATGTATCAAAAAGTCTCTTTGGCCATGGACTCTGTCTACCGTCTGGTTCAAATCTTAGTGAAAGTGATCAGAATAGGGTGATAGATATTATTATAAACTGTATCAACCCATGACTTCGCGCAAATCACGTTACATTTTTTGCGAATCCTAACATAAAACTCCAAAGCTTTATTTTAGTCCAAGTCCAAAAAAGTTTTTATCTTTTATCTTTTATCTTTTTATTTAGTAACCTCACATTTTGTCAAACACACTATGAACTGAATAACCTTTCTTTGCCCAGAAATTTATTATTCTCTCAATTCAGGGCCTTTACTATTTCCAGTAGTGATCAGATTACAGATCAAAATAATAGATCTTTTTTCAATATTTCATTTAATACTCACATGCTTGCCAACAACGGTCATGCAAACGGTGACAATTATGCTGAACTATACAGCACCGGTGCATCGACTAAAATGATGAGTGCCCGCTTGACTTACGCCACGCCTTTATTCATCTTGGAACTAGAACCATATACCTTGTCTCGTTCAGATGTGTTTGATACTAAATCTGTGGGAGGGACATTTAAACTGAACAATAATTATGTTGGAAATATTAATGCAAACAATAGATCTGTTGGCTTTCGCCAATCTCGGGTTATCTTGCACTACAAAGGTATTGGTATTGGTTACGGCCGTATGAGCCATTGGTGGAGCCCCGGGTTTCATTCTGCGTTGGCTCTCTCCTCCAATGCCCCAAGTCAGGAGACCTATGCTGTTGGCACCTTTCAAGATCTTCGTTTTGGTAGGTTAGCAATTGGCGCCCAAATCATCGCCATGCCTTACACTAGTAAAAGTGACATACAGCTTTATTTTTCCGGGCTTAAGGCTCATATGACCTATCATTCCAACCCGGTAGTTACCTTGGGCTTCCACCGTACCTACCTATCTGGTGATTTTAGTAATTTATCTGATAGAACTAACTTCAAAGGGACTTGGTCATTGGAAGATGCAGTCCGTTTGGTCATCGAACCCCTTTTTGGCCAGAATAAAAAAAAGTTAGACTATACTGTTCCAGGGACTCCCGGTTTCGATCTTTGGGATGAAGTGCTAACAGGTTTTATCAAACTAACCTTTCCTGATGAATACCTTGAGGTGTATGCTGATGTGGCCAGTGATGATAATCGTGCCAACATCACCGATCTCAAGGCCCACTGGGATCATACATTAGGCTATTTATTAGGATTTAATAAATATTCAAAATTATCATCACTTAGTTTATTCTATGGAGTTGAATACCTTAGTCTAAAAAGATCAAATACTGAAAAATTTTGGCGTCCATATAATTATGCATATTATGCATATGATGATTATGATTATTTTACCTACCAGGGTCGTCGCATGGGCGCCCACTCAGGTTCTTCTTCCGATGACCTCATATTAATGTTGGGTTTTGGTAATGAAATATCTATGGCCTTTGTTTCTTGGAATAAAGAGCGACATGGTATCAAGAGCATGACTTATCCTGAGATCAAATCCGAACTTGCTCTAACTTATTACCACACCATTTCTAAACATCATTCTGCCTTTATTACTATGGAATACGAACACATACGCAATTTCAGCTTCATTCAGGATGAAATCTCTGATAGTAAACTACTTTGGTTCGGCTACGCTTACTCTCTACGCTGACCTATTTTCTGATTTCACAAATATAATTTTTTTCTTTAACAAACCACCAATCATATACTTTTGACCCATTACTTTTTACATGTTGCTGGTCGCTATGCACTGGTTAGCTTTCTCATAGTTTTCACAACTGGCATTAACTCTCAAAATCAGTACAGCCCCAATTCAACCAAAATGCTGTTAACAGAGAGATCAAATTTTTTTCCTTACAGAACAATCAATGAGACGCAAGATTTAAGACAAATGCCTTTCAATTTAAGCTATAATCAATTCCTTTACTTTAATACCAATCAACCAAACCTAGAAAACTATAACGGCCTCTATTTTCCCCAAGGATTTGGTTCAGTTTATGGACTGCTCTTTCAGTATAGCGGGAGGCATATGATATTTTCCGCAGAACCCCGCATTTTATCTTCTCACAAATATCCAGTTTCATTACATGAAAAAAGATCCCTTTTTTCTGTATTAAATGATGTACCCTTGGACAATAAATACAAAATTAGTGCCAATAATTTTAGAAATACGGGGTTACAATTTTATTATAGAGGGTTATCCACGGGATATGGCAATTGGGACCAATGGTGGGGCCCCGGTATTCATAATAGTTTGGTAATGACAAACAATGCGGAGGGATTTTACCATTATTATTTAGGTACAGATGATTATCAATCTATAACATCTGATTTGAAGTATAAATTTAAATACATGGTCTCAAATGCAATGAAAAACTCGAAAGGAATTAACTATTTTCTATCTGCATGGTTTTTAAACATGAGATATAAAAATATTGAGGCGGGTAGTAGCCGTCATATCCTCAGCGGAGGTTATAATGATTTAAAGTGGACATTTGATGATGCTCTCAGTGTGCTTATTACAGAGAAGAATCTGAAATACTGGGATCAGATTCTTGATTTTTACCTGTCCGCTGATTTCCCATCCTCTGGTCTAAAAGTTTTCATGGAATTGGGGTTTCCCAGCCGAACTTATGGCGGTAAAGATCCTCATGGTTACCATGATCATGCCATGGCCAGTAACCTAGGTCTACGAAAGTATGGTGCTTTCGGAAAGGATAATCTTATATTCGGTTTTGAATACACTCGCCTAGTTCAGAGCATTTATTATAATATAATATCAACCCCAAATTGGTATGATAATATTAAATATAATTATTCATCTTACAATGGTCGTCGCTGGGCCGCCCACAGTGGGGCCGACTCAGATGATTTTTTGGTTTATGTTGGTTACATGGATAATAAATTAAGTTTTGTCTACGGAATAAATTATGAAAGGCATGGGGTAACCTATCACTTCCCCCCAGAAGTTAAATTTGAATCAAGAATATCAACTAGTTATCGATACAAGAATACATTTATACACATTAATTATGAAAATGAATATTTCGAACACTATGGCTTTGTCGATGATAATAGCAATGTTTGGGAAGAGACATTTGAACAAGGGTCAATCCAACGCACCCAAACACTTCTGATTTCTATAGAATATATGTTTTCTTTTTAATCTTTTTCTCTAGGTTCACGGAAACTTAAGGGAAATATAAAATTTAAACTCTCTCTGCTTACATTTCACCATTGACTGTTTAATCATTATTTTTATCCACATTTTTAATAATTAACAAATTGTATAATAACTTTAAACTAATGAGGACATATATATTTACAATTTATACAAATCCTTTGACATTTAGTCAATAAACAGTAATTTTAAGCATGAAAACAAAATATATGATATTATTTGCTTTTTTGATGTTCAGTGTCAGTAAGAAGATATTTGGTCAGAATTATCAGGAACTGCAAAAACTCCAAACTGAATACAAGCAAGCACTCGAACGTCAGGCATTGCAAAAACCGGCTGACATATCACAAGCTGAAAAAACGGCCAGTAGTTTTGCTTTACCTGATAAATTGATTTATTCCAGAAAAGATATTGAATCTTTACTCGTAAATACAGAGAAATTATTGAAACAATTAAAATTTCTTGAAGACTCAACAGAGAGTTTGCCATACATTGGATACGAAATATTTACACAGAGAGATACTATACCATTCTGGCAGAATTTACCCATACCAAAATATTATAGCCTTGGTCCTGGGGATGAAATCATCATATCTCTTTGGGGTGAAACAAATGTATACGACTCAAAAGTTATAAATCGTGATGGTCAAATTTATACTGAAAATATAGGTATTATAAATCTTGGCGGAAAAACTGTAGATGAAGCCAAACAACATGTTCTTTCAAAATACTCGCGTGTTTATTCAACTTTGTTGGGGGAAAATCCTAAATCTTTTATTGATATTACTCTTGGTGAACTAAAGTCGGTCAATGTGCATTTTGTAGGTTTTGTAAATATACCTGGAGTGCATATGATACATCCCTTTTCAAATGTTATCACAGGCTTGACTCAGGCTGGAGGGATTAGCGATAAGGGTTCGCTTAGAGATATCCATGTAATTCGTGGAGGTCAAAAAATCGCAACAGTGGATGTTTATAATTATATTTTTATGGGTGAAACCGTTGGGGATTTCCGTCTAATTGATCAGGATATCATTTATATACCCCCGAGAGAATCTACCATTCCCCTTACTGGTCAGATCAGAAATCCAGGTTACTATGAAGTTGTTGAAAAAGAATCACTTGATAAACTTATAAAAATTGCTGGAGGTAAAGATTTCAGGGCAGCGAAAACGGTATTTGTATATAAAAATAACAGCGATTCAGAAAATAGCGATTACATGTTAAAACCAAACCAGTTATCAAGTTTTAGCCTTTCCAACGGTGATAGTATTCATGTCCCATTGAAACCAGATATAGAACGGTTTGTTCGTATAGAAGGTCAGATAAAGAATCCTGGGCAATATCCTTATCAGACAGATATGAACTTGCAGCAATTGATCGATGCCACCATGTCTATGGATGATTCAGATTTTATGCAGACAGTTGATTTATCAAAGGTAATTATAAATCGTAAAAACCCATCTGGGCAGTCACCTTTAAAGATAGTTGTGGACTTGAAAAATAATAATTTAGCATTGGTTAATGGTGACCATATTACTGTACCTCGAATAGATCAATTTCAGTCAATTGAATCAGTAGAAATTACTGGTGAAGTTAAAATGCCCGGGATTTACCCAGTAAATAATTTAACTACCTTAGCTGCCGTTTTAGATTTGGCAGGTGGTTATACCAGCTATGCTCTTAAAAACGGGGTTGAAGTTTTCCGAGATTCTCTTAAAATTGCCTGGCAAGAGGATGCCTTTTTTCTCCATCACGGCGACAGCTTAAATGTATTAAAAAAATCTGGCCTTGTTCTCGTGAGTGGAGAAGTAAATGTCCCCGGATACGTAACCTATAAAAAAGGTGACTCAATAAAAAAATATATCAAGCGTGCAGGTGGCTACAGTGCTTTTGCCGCAACCAGAGATGTATTAATCATTTATCCCAATGGTACAGCTATTCCAAAAACGGGATGGTCCTCACCAAGAGTTTTAGAAGGTTCCACAATTATTGTTAACCAAAGGACCATAAGCAGTTCATTAGGACAGACCACAGGATCAGAGATATTTTCTACTGTAGCATCTCAAGCAAGTAGTGTGGCCACAACTTTGCTTACTTTAATATTATTGATTAATCAATCCAGTGCCAGTGGTTCATAACCTGACACTGGGTCAAAAAATAAAAAGATACCGTCTGATGAATGATATTCGTCAGGAGGACATGGCTGATCAAATGGATGTTTCAAGGGCCACCTTGATTAATTATGAAAAGGGCCATACCACCATCAATGTGGATGTGTTAGAACGCCTTAAAAATGCCTATCCAGATTTTGATATGGAAGATAAAAAAGCTGAAAAGCCTAAAATCATTCAGGATAATATTATCGATTTCGGTATTCTCTTTAGGGTTCTTTATTCAAAAAGAAAAAATATTATTTTAATAGCAATGCTTGCTTCAATATTAGGAACGGGTTTTTCTTTTTTATTTACCAAATATTATTCTGCTCAGATTTCACTCTACCCCGCGAAAAAAGATGTAATGTCGGGTTTAGGGCAATTTCAATCTTTAGCAACAAATTTTGGCATGAATATGCCAGACAACAATCAGGATTTCAATATACCGGATGTGGTAAAGTCCCACTTAATTGCCAATAAGGTTTTGGATCAAAGGTGGCTGATACAAAATGGTTCAAAGATGAGCCTTTATCAGCTCTGGAAAATGGACAATCTCCCTTGGTACAACCCATTTAGCGCTAGTATGATTGACTCAGCATATATAACAGAAAAAGCAATCAAAAAATTTACTAACCACGTAGAGGTGGTAGAAGACCGTATATCAGGGCTTATTAAAATAAATGTGACATTAGAGGATCCTCTTGTATCAGCCAGTGTGGCTAATTTTATTGGGCAACAGGTACAATTGTATATACAAAAAGAAAATTCAGCCCAGTCTACTAAGGAAAAACTTTTCATATCGGAACGGCTGTTTATTGTGAAAAATGAATTGGAATCTTCTGAACTAGGATTAAAAGGTTTCAAGGAACGGAACCGCGGTTATGAAGATTCACCTGAATTATTTATGGTATTTTCAAGATTATTTCGAGAAGTGGAGGCGAAAAAACAGGTCTATTTAACTCTTCAACAGCAGCTTGAACTGGCTCGTATTGAAGAAGTGAAGCAAACACCTATTCTCCATATTCTTGATAATGCCGTACCACCTTCGAGGAAAAGTTCTCCCAATCGCTTTTTATTCTTGACTTTTTCTGCTTTCTTTGGATTGGTTTCCTCTTCATTGTTTAACATTTTTAAGTATTGATTTATGGGTCATATCAAAATTTGTGTTATTGGTGCAGGGGGATGGGGAAAAAATCATATAAAAACTCTTTCTGAATTAGGAACCTTGGGTGGGATTGTAGAAGCAGATTCCCATCAAAGAAATAAAATGATTGAATTATATCCCAATGTAAACTGTCTCAGTTCTATTGAAGATGCGTTTAAAACTGATTTTGATGGTTTTATAGTGGCCACGCCACCAATTACCCATGTAAAACTGACTGAACAGATACTTATCCAGAAGAAACCAGTTCTTGTGGAAAAACCTTTAACATTATCGACAAAAGAGGGACAATTCCTTCGAACTATAGTAAAAAACTTAAACGGCAAATTACTGGTTGGTCATTTATTGTTATTTCATCCAGCTATTTTAAAAATGAAAACGATGATTCAAGATGGTATACTTGGAGATCTACAATACATATATAGTAATCGTCTGAATCTGGGTATAGTTCGTAAAGAAGAAAATGTGTTCTGGAGTTTTGCCCCCCATGATATTTCACTATTTCAATTTTTTACAGAATCCTTTCCTGTTGATGTTCAGTCATTTGGCGGTGCATTCCTTCAAAAGAATATCCATGATACAACCATGACCTATTTAAAGTATCCAAATGGAGTTCAAGGTCATATTTATGTTAGTTGGCTCCACCCTTTTAAAGAGCATAGGGTGGTTATTATTGGTTCGAAAGGGGCTCTTCATTTTGAAGATGCTAAAGAAAACAAACCATTGCTTTATTATGAAAAAGATAATAATGGGAACAGTGATTTGTATTCGATTGAAAATAAGCCTTCAAAAATAATCGATTATGAATCAACCTTACCGCTGACTAATGAACTGAAGTATTTTATTGATGTGATTCAAGGTAAGTCCATAAAAAAAGCAACATTAAATGAAGGTATAGATGTAGTCAAAATTCTCGAAATGGCAACAAATTCCTTAAATCGTAACAGTCCACCGTTACATGGGGTAGATTCAGAACAGGAATATATAAGATGAAATCTCTAAATTATTTTATCCACGATACTTCTATCCTAGATAAAAATGTTGAAATAGGTGATGGTACAAAAATCTGGCATTTCTCCCATATTCAATCCGGTACTATTATTGGCGAAAATTGTTCTTTGGGCCAGAATGTGAATGTGGCCAATAACGTTAAAATAGGACATCATGTGAAAATCCAGAACAATGTGTCTGTTTATGAAGGAGTGGAATTGGAAGATTATGTATTTTGCGGTCCATCCATGGTGTTTACAAATATTTTGTTACCCCGCTGTGAATTCCCCCAAAAAGGTAGTGAATTCTATCAAACAACTTTGGTAAAAAAATCTGCATCCATTGGCGCCAATGCTACTATACTCTGTGGAATCACCATTGGTGCCTATGCACTCATTGGCGCCGGCTCCGTGATTACCAAAAATATTCCAGATTTTGCTCTGATTCTTGGAAATCCGGGTAAACAGGTAGGCTGGGTCAATAAAAAAGGAAAACGTTTGGTGTTTGATCAAAACGGGTTGAGTCAATGTGGCCATTTTCAATTGAAAAACAATTCAATTACTTGTTTAGAGGGCGATTGAAAATTCTTACCATTTTGGGGGCCAGACCCCAATTTATAAAAGCCTCTACAGTTTCAAGCCTTTTCCAAGCTCAGGGCGGTATTGATGAGGTTATCATCCATACAGGCCAACACTTTGATAAAAACATGTCGGATATTTTTTTCAAGCAAATGGATCTTCCTGAACCAAATTACAACTTGGGCATCAATCAACTGAGTGACGGCTTAATGACGGCAAACATGATTAAAAAAATTGAACCTATTTTGCTTAAAGAAAGACCTGTTGGTGTTCTGGTTTATGGTGATACCAATTCTACTCTCGCTGGTGGTTTGTCCGCAGCCAAGTTAAACATACCTGTATTTCATGTAGAGGCAGGACTCCGTAGCAATAACAGAACCATGCCTGAAGAGATCAACCGAATTTTAACTGATCACCTTTCTTCTTTGCTATTTTGCCCTACTGAAAATGCTTTCAACCTTCTAAAGAAGGAAGGGATTTATAGTGGTGTTATCAAATCTGGGGATGTCATGTTCGATGCTTACCTCAAATTCAGTCGCCTTTATAAAAGCAAAGAAATTGAATTTGATCTTCAGATTCCTGATGTTCCTTATGTTCTGGCGACCATTCACCGCCCGGAGAATACCGATAATCAAGTGAACCTGGAATCTATTTTTACTGGTTTGGATGAGATTAATAAAGAACTGAAAGTGATTTTACCACTCCACCCTCGGACAAAAAAACAGATGGAACACTACAAAATCCAGTCTAAAATTAATCTAATTTCACCACAAGGATACTTGGCTGTTCAAAATTTATTAAATGGGACGGAATTGGTTATTACCGATAGCGGCGGCTTGCAAAAAGAAGCTTTTTTTGCTGGGAAAAAATGTATCACTGTCCGCAAAGAAACAGAATGGACAGAGCTAACTGACGCCGGTGTTAATTTGCTCACCAAACCAGAAAATCTATTTAATACATTTAATCAGATAAAAAATACCGTCTGTGATTTTTCTGCTCGCCCTTATGGTGATGGAAATGCTGCTGAAATCATTGCTCAAGATATTGCAAAGTATTTCGCATGATTTAAAACCTAGTTAGATATAATATGGTTTCAAAACTTACACAAAAAATTTGCCACCCTTTGGTGGCGAATTCGTTTTACTTATATCTGGCCCATTTTGCCGATTATCTATTATTGTTGCTAATTCTACCCTTTATTGCCCGGGTATTGGGTCCTTCAGCACTTGGGGAAGTGGGGTTGGCCCAGACCTTTGGTCTTTTTATTTTACTACTGATGGAGTTTGGTTTTCCGCTTATGGCCACCCGCCAAGTTGCCAGAATCAAAGATGATGTCAAGGAATTGAAATACTTTGTAGGTGAACTATTCATGTTCAAATTATTTTTGATTCCTATCGCCCTGTTTTTGTCTTTTTTAGCAATATTTGCGGTTCCAGTATTCAAAAATAACCCCCATTATATTTTAATTACGTCATTAGGTGCCATTTTTCAAAGCCTGTCGCCCATTTGGTTTTTTCAGGGCATGGAAAAAATCAGAACTATTGCCATTTCAAAAATAGTTTTTCGTATACTAGGTTTTTTAATCATATTTTATTTTGTTCGCTCCAATCAGGATGGCTGGATTGTATTGCTAGCCTATAGTCTCTCAAGCATACTTATTTGTGGATATTTGTTGGCCTATATGACCAATATGATTGGCAGATTTCATCTGAGTAGTTTCAAAAGAGTTTGGGCCATTTTCCGAAAGGCACAATATAGCTTTCTGATTACAATCCTGCCTGCCATTTACAACAACCTAAGTATTATCATATTAAGCACAATTGTAACCCCATTACAGTTGGGATATTATTATGGTGCTGCTCGGATTCATCGCGCCCTAAACACCCTTTTTGGCCCCGTGGGACAGGCTTTGTATCCAAACTTGGCATCCATGGGTTATAATAACAATGACCAGACAAAAAAAATGATCAAGAAATTCTTCTGGTTTATGCTTGCCATTGCCATTCTGTTCTGCATGGGTTTATATTTTTTTGGACACTCTATCATTCAAGTTTTATTGGGCCCAGAATTTTTTGCCGCAGAAAATACTTTAAAATTATTTGGTGTTGTTTTACCGCTCACCGCCATTTCCCATGTTTTAGGCCGCCAATGGCTCATGTTGACCAATTATGAGCGGCAGTACTCAAATATATTAACGATAGCATCCTTGGTCGGGATGATATCTATTTTTGTTTTGGTAAAACCATTTGGGATTCTTTCTATACCTTTTTCTTTAATCATTTTTGAATCCTTAACTATAGTGTTGATATTGTTTATCTTAAGGCAGAATACATTGTGGTAAGCCGTTCATTAAAACTCAGCGTAGATACCCTGATTCTGTTAATGATTATCTCAGCAGTCATCGGAATTGCCGTTAGCTATGGTGATTTTTATTTATTTCACCTTTTACTCTTTGGATTGCTGGTAATCTCTTTAATCCAAATTAAAAATGCTAATTTTTTACTTTCGTTAAAAACCAGATCGGGGAATTATGATTTGTTTTTTCTTGCCATGTTTTTTTGGTATGTCCTATCTATTTATTGGGCTCCAAATATGATATATGCAGGAAAATATATTTTCTATATTTTTTGTGGAATTGCCATAGCTCAAGCAGTAATCTATTATGCGGGAAATCTTTCCAAAATAAATGCCTTATTTCGAATAATGAGCATCATTTTTCTAATAGAGATTGTAGTTGCTCTGTTAGAGTCATTTACTGCTTTCCGATTGCCAATTTCGCCTTATTCACCTTGGTTAACCTTCTTTGGTAAGGAATCGGTCAATTTTGAAGCTTATGATAATTTATTTGTTTTTTCTGATTTTCGACCTCCTACTGGATTTCATTGGAATACGAATAACCTTGCTATTACTATGGTAATGATTTTGCCCTTTTTCCTTTGCAGTCACCAGGTTTTAGCTAAAATGCTGGGATCTATTGCTATAACATCCATTATCCTTTTAGCTGCGTCTAGGGCTGTATTTTTAGGTTTAATCATTATCTTATGTTTTTATTTGATAATTATAAAGAAAAAAGTGGTCACCCTCTCTATCGTCTGGTTTTCGGTAATTGGTTTATTCTGGGGCATGAGTCAATTGACAGAAAGTGAAAATCCACGGATAAATGAAGTTGCCAATACTTTGGAGGCACTTACATTATACCTGAAAGGCGACATTGATGTGGGTGGTTCCCTGGAATGGCGCGGTGAATTAGTGAATAATGGCATTACCGCCCTAGTTAAATCAAAAGGGTTGGGTGTTGGCGCTGGAGGTTCTGTGGCAATTCAGGAAAAAATTGGTGGTGTGGCTGGCCGGTTTACCAGCATGCATAATTTTTGGATTGAAATATTAGTAGAAGGGGGTGTGGTTTTTTTCTCTCTAATGATTGTTTGGTATGGCAGTATAATTTTTAATTTATTTAAAATTTCTAAATTGGGTAGTAATAATCAAATAAAATACTATGCTTCTGCCTTACTACTTGCAATGATTGGTTTTATCCCTGCCGCAATTGCTGCCAGTTCAACAATTTATTTTTTCCCCATGTGGATCATGCTTGGTATGTCTATAGCCATAATATCGCTTGATAGAAAAGTGGAGGAGATTAACTAAAATATCAATTAATGAATATTCGTTAAAATGCTTTTTATTACTGATAAATACCCTATCATTTTTTTTCTATAATTTGATCCAAGAGGTAATACAATTAGAAATAAAATAAATTTAATCAAAGCGATAAATAAAATAGCTACCGTTAGTATACTGGTTTCTATGGCACTATGATGCAATTTGAAATATTTTATTTTACTTAATAGCTGGTTTGAAATGGCGACATGCAAGTCTTTTTCGGCACTTTTTCCACCATAGTGAATAATTTTAGTTTCTGGATAATAAATAATTTTATCATCCAGTTTTCTAACCTTTATACAAAAATCTATATCCTCCATCCAGAATAAATTAGGATGGTACCCATTTAAGTTTTGAAAAACATCTCTTCGAACAAAAAATGCACCACCGGAGATAGCATCTACCAATACTATTTTTCCCTCAATTTCATTTCGATAATTTTTTCGGTAATTCAAAAAATCCAAATGGTATATGCTTAGAATCGTATTTATGAGAGTGGGTTCTTTCCAATATGATTGTTGTTTTATACCTGATTCAGTAACCAAGGCAGGACCCACAACGGCCACAGCCTCATGGTTTTCTAAAAATGCGTAAAGATCAGAAACACTGTCTTCAATTAGCTTTGTATCTGGATTTAGTATGAAAAGGTATTTCCCAGTAGCTGTTTCAACCCCTTGGTTTACTGCTTTTGAAAAACCAATATTTTCTGTGTTTTCGTATAACTTGACCTCAGAGAATTGACTTTTTATTGCATCAATGCTACCATCATTTGAATTGTTATCGATAACCAAAATTTCATAGCGAAGGCTCTTCGATGTATGTGTGTATATCGATTCTATACAAGGAATAATGTATTCTTTTACCTTATAATTGACAATGATTATGGAAATATCAAACATAATTAATATCTGGATACCATGAAAATTTTATTGTTAGCCGATGCTAATTCGATTCATACAATCAAATGGGTTGAATCTCTTCATAAGTACGAACTAAATATACTTGTATTCAGTTTATTTAAACCAACCGATGATGTGGTTCAGAAGTACCAAAATTGGGGCATTCCCTTGATAAGTGCTGATTTACGATCAAAAATCAGAAACCTTAGGGTGCCCAATATAAGTAAGCTCAATTATTTGACTGCCTTTAGACTACTGAAAAAAACGATGAATGCTTTTGAGCCTGATATTATACATGCCCACTATGCCTCAAGCTATGGTGTCCTTGGTTATTTATCCAAGTTTAAACCCTTCATTCTATCAGTATGGGGAAGCGATATTTATGACTTTCCGCAAAAAAATCAGTTAAATAAATGGTTATTAAAAAAAGTGATTCACAGTGCGAATATAGTATGTTCCACCAGCGAAGCAATGAAAGCAGTCATTGCAACCCAATTTGATAGATTTGACGTAAAAGTCATTCCATTTGGGATTGATGCCAATGTGTTTGTCCCTGCCACGGAATCTCCTCAACAATTTACTGTTGGCACCATTAAAAGCATTGAAACTCACAATGGTATTGATTGTTTACTAGATGCGGCAAATATTATTATTAATGAATATCATAATACTGACATTCATTTTTTAATTGTAGGTCAAGGTTCATTAATGGGAAAAATGAGACAAAAAACAACGGACCTGGGTTTAGATAATTATGTAAAATTTGTTGGTTATATTCCTCATGAAAAGATTGTAGAATTTCACCAAAAACTATCTGTGTTTATTTCAGTATCCACCAGAGAGAGTTTCGGAGTTGCCGTTTTAGAAGCCGCGGCTTGTGGGGTACCTGCGATTACATCAAATGTCGGTGGATTACCTGAAGTAAATCAGAATAATTACACTGGATATGTAATACCGCCCAATGATCCAGAAAAGTTAGCAAATTCGATATTTAAATTATTTAAAGACAAAAACTTGAAAGATCAAATGGAAGAAAATGCAAGGGATCGCGTTGCTAAACAGTTTAATTGGAATAAAAACGTGGCCCAAATGGTAAATGTGTATCAAGAGAATGAATTATTATAATCAATGAAGAAGTATTTATTAATATTAATTGGAGTTGTATTACTCATGATTCCGAATGGATGTAACAAAACAGGTGTGGTGGAAGAACCGTACATTGATCCACATATTATTTTCACCTCCCGGCGCTGGTGGAATTATGATATTTATATTGCTGATGTGTACGGTGGGCATACGACCCATCTCACTAAAAATAAATGGTTGGACTTTAATCCGGCTATTTCAAAAGATGGGTCCAAGCTTGCATTTATATCTGATCGTGATAATAATCGTGAAATTTATACTGTTGATTTAATTTGGATGGATGGCTATGACCAATGGAAAGGTCGAAATCTTACTAATATTACCAACACATCAGAGAATGATTGGACACCAAAATTTTCCCCGACTACTGATAAAATTGTTTATTCAACATACTTCCCTTCAAATGATAATTATGATATTTTCATTATGAACAGCGATGGTTCAGGCAAGAAAAATATCACAAATTCACCATGGTACGAAAAATATCCACAATTTTCTCCAGACGGATCTTTTATTATCTATCAAGCATGGCAAAGAGGAAAAATGGAAATATTCTTTTCAAACATTTTAGATGAAAACAATATCAATTTGACTCGAAATACCCAATCACATGACATCATGTCTCATGGGAGTGCCATATCCCCTGATGGTCAAAAAATCGTATTTACCTCAGAAAGAGATGGGAATAGAAATATATATTTAATGAATATTAATGGTACGGATCAGACTCAATTGACCTTTCACACTGCACATGATTATGAACCTATTTTTTCACCAGACGGCTTAACAATTCTATTTACCTCAGAAAGGGATGGTAATAAGGAAATATATATCATGAATAGTGAAGGGTTAAACTTAGAGAACCTTTCAAATAATCTTGCCGATGATTGGAATCCCAGATATTATCCGGATAATCGCCAAATTGTATTTCAATCAACTCGAGATGGAAATTGGGAAATTTATATGATGAGATTAGATGGTGCACGTCAAACTAATCTTACCAACCATCCACTTACAGATTATTCCTTTGTTGTTCTTCCCCTTCAAAATCCCTAAATCAATATCATATTACCTATGCATGTGTTTTTAATAACGCAATATTTTCCTCCAGAAATTGGTGCAGCTGCAACACGCTGGGGGGACTATACGGATATTTTGGTTAAACAGGGTTATCGTGTCACCGTACTTTGCGAAATGCCCAATTACCCACTAGGGGAATATTTCCCTGGTTATAAAAGGCAATGGGTAAAGCGAGAATACATTTCACCGAATTTAACCATTATTCGATCTTTCACGTGGGCAACTGACCGTAAATCAATTATAAAAAAACTGGGCAATTACCTCGTTTTTATGTTGAGTGGTTTAATCAATGCATTTAAAATAAAAAATTATGATATGTTAATCATTTCTTCTCCTCCATTATTTGTTGGCGTAATTGGAGCAATTATCTCGAAAATTAGATTGACCCACTTTTTTCTGGATGTTCGAGACCTATGGCCTGAATCTGTAAAAAGTCTAGGAGAAGTCAAATTAAGAGTAATGATAAACTTAGGCAGAAAACTTGAATCTTTTATTTATAAGACTACAACAGGATTTATCTTGACTGTCCCAGGCTTTAAACAATACTTTAAAGAGCATCACCCTATTCAACTAAAAAAACCAACTGTTGAACTAATTAATGGTGTTAGTCGTGAATTTATTGATTTAGCCCAACAAAATGATAGAATTCCGGATAAAAAGTTTACGGTTTTATACAGCGGGAATATGGGGCTAGCACAGGGGCTGGAAACGGTAATTGAAACGGCCAAAATTCTTCAAAAATATCCTATTGATTTCTGTTTTGTTGGTAATGGTGTCAAACTAGAATCTTTAAAAGAAAAATCAAATAAAATGGATTTGAATAACGTATCCTTTTTGCCGCCTCAAAAAAAGGAGGGTTTAATTCAAATAATTAAAAAAGCTTCCGTCTGTTTAGTACCTCTAAAAAATGAACCTTTGTTCCGACATGCAATTCCGTCTAAATTATTTGAATATATGGCCTGTGGTCGACCAGTAGTTGTCAGTATAGAGGGGGATGTTGAAAAAATAATAAAAAGAGCAAATAGCGGTTTAATAGCAATACCAGAAGATCCAGATTCTATAGCCAAACAAATACTATATTATTATAATGATAGAAATAAAATAGATGAACATGGTCAAAATGGTGTGTTTTACGTCACAGAAAATACCCTTAAAGAAACGTTATTATCCGATGCGCTATATAATATTATGAAAATGAATGATTTAAATATAAAATCATAACATGATTAATGTGAAAAATTATAACCGCCTTCTAATATCAGCCCTTTTGTCGACTGATATTTTAGCAGGATTTCTATCCTGTTCTTTAGTGTTTAATATGCAAATATTAAATAGTGAGTTAGGCCCATGGGTTTGGTTTTTATCTGCTGAAATAGTATGGATAACCATGTTTATAGTTGCAAACTTGTATGATACCCGCGCTACACTATCGAGGTTTGAAGAAATATTAAAAATTATTCCTCTGGTTTATATTTCGCTGATATTATTTATTTCCGGCCATGTAATGAATTATTATGTTATACCCGTTAATATCAAGCAAGTACTGGTATACGGTTTTACTTTTTCAGGTTTCCTTATTATCGGAAGAATCATTGTACATACGATTCAAAAATTATTGTTAC